>ENA-ORTI01000717-ORTI01000717.1-human-gut-metagenome-genome-assembly--contig:-NODE-717-length-38187-cov-8.707909_pt1 | contig 38187 bp, 29 predicted proteins | sample MGYA00242071_ERZ509191 | MGnify/ENA primary metagenome ERZ509191 (study PRJEB26280, sample SAMEA2338832) | human gut metagenome | biome: human gut; feature: human-associated habitat; material: faeces...
CGGGCCCCCGTCAATTCCTTTGAGTTTCACCGTTGCCGGCGTACTCCCCAGGTGGGATACTTAACGCTTTCGCTAAGCCGCTGACCGTATATCGCCAACAGCGAGTATCCATCGTTTACCGTGTGGACTACCAGGGTATCTAATCCTGTTTGATACCCACACTTTCGAGCATCAGCGTCAGTTACAATCCAGTAAGCTGCCTTCGCAATCGGAGTTCTTCGTGATATCTAAGCATTTCACCGCTACACCACGAATTCCGCCTGCCTCAACTGCACTCAAGCCGTCCAGTTTCAACTGCAGTGCTACGGTTGAGCCGCACCATTTCACAGCTGACTTAAACCGCCGTCTACGCTCCCTTTAAACCCAATAAATCCGGATAACGCTCGCATCCTCCGTATTACCGCGGCTGCTGGCACGGAGTTAGCCGATGCTTATTCATAAGGTACATGCAATAACCCACACGTGGATCACTTTATTCCCTTATAAAAGAAGTTTACAACCCGTAGGGCAGTCATCCTTCACGCTACTTGGCTGGTTCAGACTCTCGTCCATTGACCAATATTCCTCACTGCTGCCTCCCGTAGGAGTTTGGACCGTGTCTCAGTTCCAATGTGGGGGACCTTCCTCTCAGAACCCCTATCCATCGTCGACTAGGTGGGCCGTTACCCCGCCTACTATCTAATGGAACGCATCCCCATCCGTTACCGATAAATCTTTAATCGGGTTATCATGCAATCTCTCGATACTATCCGGTATTAATCTTTCTTTCGAAAGGCTATCCCAGAGTAACGGGAAGGTTGGATACGTGTTACTCACCCGTGCGCCGGTCGCCATCAAACTTAGCAAGCTAAGTTCATGCTGCCCCTCGACTTGCATGTGTTAAGCCTGTAGCTAGCGTTCATCCTGAGCCAGGATCAAACTCTTCATTGTAAGAATATCTTATCACCGGATTGCTCCGGAGTTTTTAATCTGTTCAGGAAACCGAATCTTCTTTTATTATATTCCACCTTACTTTCATAAGGCAGGACATTGACGGTGCTTCTTCGTTTCATCCTCTACATTATTAATAATCTAGAAAACTACTTCTTGTACTACATCTCTGTTTGTTTATCTAAAGCTTTTCAAAGAACGTGCTTTCAAATCTCGTGTTGAAAACGGTTGCAAAGGTAAGCCAAATTTTCATAACCACCAAATTTTTCGGAAAGTTTTTTCGGAAAAATTTTTAGAGGAGGTCGGAAGCAAATCCAATACCGCGTCCATCCCCTTTCTCGCTCCCTTGCAACATGCAAGGTAAGATACTCGGCGAACCGACCGTAAAAGGATATCGGGCTTACACTCTGTCGTCAGAATTTCATCTCTTTCATGCGTTTCACTCTCGAAAGCGGTTGCAAAGGTACACACTTTTATCATAAACGCAAGCTTACTTTGAAACTTTTTTGTAACATTTTCTAAAACAAATTTATAAAATACTGAAAAACAATTAAATAAAACACAGATATCTTTTAAGATACAATTCAAAAAGTCTAAAACATACACCATATTTAGTTCGCGCATGCGCGTATATCCAACACGATAATAAAAACGAACGGACATTCCAATGCAAACGAACGGACATATCAAACAAAACGAACGTTCGATTCAGGTAAAACAATTAGACGTATTTTTCAGACTCTCTATTTCTTAAAGGATGAAAAGAAAATCACTTTTTAAGCGGTTGTTTGTGTTAAAATTAGCAAAATATCAAAATCGAAAGGTTACGACTAATTGAAAGTTTTATATAATTTTGCTCTTAGAAAAAGTATAATTCATCAATTTCTTATGAACGTTATCATCCTTACAACACTCGTCCGCTACAAGAACAAGATTCATGATTTCCATGCATGGGGAGCGGCTGCATTGATTTAAGATACGTTCTATCTTTTTATTCATCATCTACTTTTTATAACCAACCATTTATTTTTACTTATGAGCAAAAAAAACAGGCTCATAGTGCTTTCTCTTATAGCACTATGCAGCCAATACGTATGTGCCCAACCGAAAACAATGGGCATGGAAGAGATGTTTCGTCTAGCTGATGAAAACAGCCAAAGCATCCAAGTATACAAAACCGGAAAAGAAGCTGCAGAAGTAGCTCTGAAGACAGCAAAAGCCCAACGGCTTCCTGACATAAACGCCTCTTTATCTGCAAGCTATTTGGGGAATGGGAAACTTTGGGATCGGGACTTCAGCAATCCCATGACCATAGATATGCCACACTTCGGGAATAATTTTTCGCTTGAAGCTCAACAAGTGATTTATGCGGGAGGTGCTATCAATAGCGGAATAGAACTGGCAGAACTGGGAAGACAAAGCGCCGAACTTGACTGGCAGAAAAACCGTCAGGAGGTCCGCTTCCTGCTCACCGGCTACTACCTGGACCTCTACAAACTGTACAATCAGATACAGGTACTAGAAAAAAATCTGGAACTGACCAGACAAGTCATTACCAACATGAGAGCCCGTCGAGAACAAGGGACAGTTCTACAGAATGACATTACCCGTTATGAACTGCAAGAAGAAACATTGAAATTACAATTAGCTAAAGTGAAAGATGCATGTAAAATCATCAATCATAGATTAGTAACAACTCTACACTTACCAGAAAATACCGAAATACAACCTGATACGACTTTATTGGAGGAACAGATACGCACCCTCAGCGAAAAAGAATGGCAGTCACTAGCCGAACAAAGCAACATCGACTTACAACAAACTCAAGTAAGTATCCGGATAAATGAACAAAAAGTCAAACTGGAACGTTCGGAACGTCTGCCAAAAATCGCGTTAGTAGCCGCCGAACATTTGGACGGTCCAATAACCATAGAAGTTCCTGTACTGGACAATAATTTCAACTACTGGTACATAGGAATAGGCATAAAATACAACTTTTCCGCTCTCTTCAAAAATAACCACAAACTGAAACAAGCCAAACTGAACGTTAAAAGAGCACAGGAAACTCATCTGCTGATGCAAGAACAGATAGAAAATACCGTACAAGCCAGCTTTGTGGATTTCCTGACAGCCTTTACAGACCTGAAAACCCAACAGAAAAGTGTAGAACTGGCCGACCAAAATTACGACGTAACCAGCAACCGCTATCAGAATGACCTAGCTCTACTGACAGATATGCTGGATGCCAGCAATACCAAACTGAGCGCTGACCTGAGCCTGGTCAACGCCCGAATCAATGTAATATATAACTATTACAAAATGAAATATGTTACCCATACTCTTTAAAGATATAAAAACGATACCAACCTCAAAAAGAAAAGAATTATGACTACCAGAAAAGTACAGAAACTGATCTATAACATCTTTGTCATCTGCCTCCTGCTTGGAGCAATCATCTATGTATGTTCACGGTTTATTCACCTGGGAGTGGAATACACTGATAATGCCCAGGTAAAACAACATATCACCCCTGTCAACACCCGGGTATCGGGTTTCATTCAGAAAATCTGTTTTGAAGAATACCAACCCGTACACAAAGGAGATACCCTGCTCATTATCGAAGACTCCGAATTCAGGCTCCGGCTGGCACAGGCAGAAGCAGATTTGGAAAATGCCCGTTCGGGACAACAGGCTACTTCTGCGGGAATCGCTACTACACAAAATAATCTAAGTGTCAGCGATGCGGGAATAGCCGAAGTACGAGTGCAACTGGAAAATGCAGAACGTGAGCTGAAACGTTACAAAAAACTATTGGAACAGAATGCCGTAACCCGTCAACAATATGATAATGTGCAGACTGCATACGAAGCAACCAAAGCTCGTTACGAACAGGTACAACGCGCCAAGCATTCTACCTCATTGGTCAAGGACGAACAGACTCATCGTCTAGGACAAAACGAAGCGGCAGTCCGTCTGGCCGAAGCAGCTGTCTCATTGGCCCGACTTAACCTGTCGTATACTGTTATTATAGCAACTTGCGATGGAGTAACCGGACGTAAAGACATTCATGAAGGCCAACTGGTACAACCTGGACAAACAATGGTGGACATTGTAGACAACAGTGACCTATGGGTCATCGCCAACTATCGGGAGACACAACTTCCTCACATCCACGAAGGTTCCAGCGTAACCCTTACCGCCGATGCCGTACCGGGAGTAACCTATACAGGTACTGTAGAATCCATTTCAGACGCAACCGGAGCAGCCTTTTCCATGATACCTCAGGACAATGCTACCGGTAATTTCGTAAAAGTGGAACAGCGTGTACCTGTACGCATCAGTCTGAAAGGAAACGACCCCCAAAAGCTAAAACTCCTGCGCGCTGGATTCAATGTAGAATGTAAAGTAAAGCACTGATTATGGGAGCGCCTGTACTGAACGGACCGTTTACGATGCCAATGTTCCGTAACTTTGTGCCTCGTAAGCTACAACCATGGATTTATGTCTTTATGGCCACCACCTTCCAGCTTTCCGGAGGGCTCTATTTGGGGAATTTGAATCAGATGGTCGGTGAAACGACATGGATGCGGGAAGACTTGCTGATGTGTCTCTATGCCAACCTGGCCGGAATGGCCATCTATTTTCCCCTGCTGTTCCGCATGAAGTTCCGGTTTACAAACAAAACCCTGCTCTCGGCCGCAGCGGCTGGTGTCCTGGTGTGCAACCTGATAGCTCCTTATGTCACCTTCCTCCCCCTGTTGTGGGGACTCTGTTTCATCGAAGGCATCTGCAAGATTCAAGGAACTTTCGAATGCATGTCGAACATCCAGCTTTGGATGACTCCCAAACGGGATTTCACCGTATTTTTCCCGATGCTGCATATCGTGATACTGGGTAGCATGCAAGTATCAGACCTGCTAGCCACCTATCTGATGTACCATTATCATTGGAGCTACATGCACTGGTTCATCGGCGGTGTCATGCTGATTGACCTGCTCATCTTGCAAGCATGCACCCGTCACTTCCGCCTCATCAAAAAATTCCCGCTGTTCGGGATCGATTGGCTAGGCGCCGTATTATGGGCCTGCCTGTTATTGGAGATTGCCTATTTCTTCGATTACGGCGACTGGTACGACTGGTGGAACAGTCCGGTCATCAGACAATTGGCTGTAGCTATCGGAATTACATTTTTTCTCTGCATCTGGCGTATGCAGACTATCCGCCACCCTTTCTTCGAACCCCAGATGTGGACCTACAAGCACTTGCTTCCGGTACTCATTCTGATAACTTTGGTGGAAGCTTTCCTGGCTACCGAACGTGTGCTGGAGGAAGTATTCTACGAAGAAGTCATGCACTATGAAGAGATGGTGAGCGTCCGGTTGGACTGGCTCAGCCTGACAGGAATCCTCATCGGCTGTCTGTTTGCCTATTGGTGGATGCACGTCAAGCGGTTCAGCTATATCCGGCTCATCACCGTTGGGATAGCCGGCCTCATCGGCTATTTATTGGGATACTATTTTACCATCTCAAGCGATATACACATTTCTCAGCTGTATCTGCCTACCGTCTGCCGGGGATTTGCCTACGCCATCCTGAGCGCCACCTTCATGGTCTGTCTGGAAGAAATCATGACCTTCCAGCACTTTTTTCAGGCACTGAGCGTATTCAACATGCTGCACATGGTGGTAGGTGGTGTCATCGGGTCGGCACTTTATACCCAAGGCCTTGCCTACTACCTGCCAGATAACATAGCCCGATATGGAGCAGCCATCGACCGGGTAAATTTTAGCCAAAATCCTTTCCCTTTAGGAGAATATATGGAAACTTTCGTATCGCAGATGATGGAAATCAGCATCAAACAGATTTACGGATGGGTATCTTATGCCTGCATCCTGCTCTTTCTGCTCTTTCTGCTTTACGATACTCCAGTACGTAAAGAATTGAAACTGATGCCCAGCTGGAGAAGCCTCCGCAAAGAAATAGCCCATGCATTCCAGAAAAATCCAGTAAAGAAAAAAGAGACACAGACTGAGTAAGAAACAAGAAGCGTTCGCGTTGAAATCTCCTGATAACGGATTCAACCTAAACGCTTCTTTTTTCTTCTATTTTTATCAGTTGAAATAACCGGTCTATTCTTCCAGTTGACGGATAACCCGGCACGGATTTCCTACAGCCAACGAATTGGCCGGAATACTTTTCGTCACCACACTTCCGGCGCCGATGACACAATTATCGCCGATAGTGACCCCCGGCAACACACAGACCTGGGCACCTATCCAGACATTGTTGCCGACGGTAATGGGATAAGCATACTCCAGTCCCTGATTCCGCCGGGGAACATCCAGCGGATGTCCGGCGGTATAGAATCCGCAATTCGGCGCAATGAATACATTATCGCCAAAAATAATCCGGGCACCGTCCAGCATGACACAATTCACGTTGGCATAGAAGTTCTCCCCTACCTCGATGTTATAACCATAATCACAATAAAACGGCTGTTCTATCAGGAACTGTTTGCCGGTTTTCCCCAACAGGTCGCGGATTATGGCCTCCCGTTCTTTCAAGGCCGAAGGAGCCAACTGATTGTAAGCATGACACTTCTCCTTGCAGACCTGTCTTTCCTGAATCAGTTCCGCATCATAGTTGGCATCATACAATTCTCCCGAATGACATTTTTCTTTTTCAGTTTTCATAAGAACTTTCATTGAAGTTTCAAACACAAACGTCGATGTTACAGGCTAGTCTTCATGTATCTCATTCCACCGGAGCCAACATAAAACAATCCAGATCGGGAGTCCATGTAAACCGGCTTCCGATTCTTACGACATTATATCCTTTCTGCAGATCGACCACCAGTTCTGCCTGGGCAATTCCTTGGGTACTGTCTGTCTCCAGGTTATCCAGCGTCACCCGGGTACCGTTTACCGTAACCTCCAACCGACGGTCGTTTATCTCACGTTCCCTTTGAGCGACGGGGATATAGCGGACAATCATCTTATATTTTCCTCCCTTTTCACTGAACACTTCATCCCATTGGGCATAGTTCTCCTTATGACCACCCAGATTGGTGACAACCATGCTACCCGAAGCTCCTTCAAAAGGCATGTATGCCACTCCCCGCTTACGCTTGGCCAAATCGTCAAAGCCATTCAGATAAGCCTGTTCCGCTTCGTACAGGACGGGTTCCAGACGTCTGCTTCCTTCCACCCTTACAATCTTGACTCCATGAGGAAGTACATCAAAGCGAAGCGCATCATCTACCGGACGCTCATCCTTCCGATGAACCAAATCGCGGACATTTGTCTTTCCTTCCAACTCTAAAAGACTCAAAGGAACCTGAAAAGAACAGGTCTCCTCCGTAGGGTTGTACAAGGCAACCGCACGTACCTTTCCCCGCTTCTCTCCGATATCCTTTACAAAAACATATCCGCCGTTCTCGTGCTGTACGACCTGAGCCTGAATGCCTAACGGATCCTGATTCAAGGCTATCAGTTCGGGATTCTTCAATAAACGAAGCGAAGCCTCCGGAATCGTTGTCAGATCACAGCCTATCAGAAGCGGGGAACTCAAGATACACCACATACCGAAATGTGTCTCTTCCTCCTCCGGTTTCAGCCCTCGTCCTATCTCCAGCATGTCCATATCGTTGTAATGACCTCCGCCGGCAAAAGCCGAAAGATACATGTTTTTGGAAATGATGTATTTCACCGATTCCCACGATGGATTTATATCCGAACTAATCCGCCAGGAACGTGCCAAACCACTGACCCACGTACCCGGATAAGCCCACCGGCAGATATTCAAAGAAATATTCCGGGGACACACCTCACGTATAGCCTCTACAATAGCCGTATACCGCTCCTGCTCATCAAGATCCAGTTGCTGACCGGCTCCACAATAGTCTATTTTAATGAAATCGAATCCCCAGTCATTGAAAAACAGATTGGCATCCTGACGTTCGAAGCCATAAAGTCCTACCCCTATTCCATTCTTATCGGCATCCCAGATAGAACCGCAGGTATTCGCTCCCGCCTCTGAATAAATGCCGGCTTTCAACCCCAACGAATGGATGTAATCGGCTACAACCTTCATGCCGTTCGGAAAACGTTCCGGATGTGTATGGAGGACTCCCTTTTCATCCCGATAACCAAAGAAACCGTCGTCAATGTTCACATAACGGTATCCTACTTCATTCAGGCCTTGAGAAACCATGGCATCGGCCTGTTTCTTTATCAAATCCTCACTGATATTAACTCGATAAGTATTCCATGAACTCCAACCCATAAGTGGTGGTTCAACATGATTGACTTGTGCGACGGCCTTTCCAATCATGATTCCTAAAGCTACAGCCATCAGCCATTTTTTGCATGTTCCGTGTATCATATTCAGGTTAACTTTATTATCATTTGCCATCACCTCCAGGGGAGGACAGACAAAGGGTTTACAAACAACATCAAGCCTCTTCGTCTCCCGTATCTTCGTTGACCGGAATCGTGACAAGTACCTTATCAATACGGGCACCGTCCATATCCACCACTTCCAACATAAAGCCATTCCATTCCGTACTTTCACCACTTTGCGGAATATGTTGCAACTGATGCAGGATAAGTCCCCCCAATGTCTGGTATTCTGATTTTTCAAATAAATCACTCCGATTGAAATAATACAGAAAGTCATACAACGGACATTGTCCGTCTACCAACCAGCCTTCTTTATTGACACGCTTGATGATGTCGGGTTCCTCCCCTTTCTCATCCATGTTACCTACCAAGCCTTCCAATATATCACGTAACGTAATAATACCCGTACATGCCCCGAATTCATCGCACACCAAAGCCCGGCTGACTTTCTGTTCCTTCATCTGTTCCAGAACTTTATAGACATTCATGCTTTCATGGAAATACACCGGTTCATGTACCTGTTTCTCCAAAGAGAATTCGTCGTCATACAAATGAAGTACCAAGTCTTTCAGATTAACAACTCCCTTCACATGGTCCAGATCACCTTCGGCTACAGGATAAAATTCATATAAATGTTCTCCCAATATCTTCCGGATTTCTTCAATCTTCATATCAGTATCCAACCATACAATATCGCTTTTATGCGTCATGATGGAACATACTTTCAGGTCACCCAACATAAACACACGTTGCATGATGTCCTGCTCTACCGGTTGTACCTCTCCCCCTTCAGTACCCTCCTGAATAATAGACTTAATTTCTTCTTCTGTCACTTTGTTATCCGAATCCTTTATCCCCAATAAATTGAATATCAGCCGGGTACTTTGTGCCAATAACCAAACGAAAGGCAAAGTAAGTTTAGACAAGCAATTCATCGGACGAGCCATCAGTTTGGCGGCCTTTTCAGCTACACTTAAACCGATACGTTTCGGTACCAGTTCTCCGAAGATAATGGTCAGGTAGGTTACTATCACTACGATTCCACCCTGTGCCAATACACCGGCATAATGAGTAGATACTCCCCATTCTATCAGAAGTTTCTTACAATCTACAGCTATCTGATTACCGGAATAGATACCGGTCAAGATACCAATCAATGTAATACCAATCTGTACGGTAGATAAAAAACGATCGGGTTCATTAGCCAGTTTCAATGCAATCTTAGCAGATTTGTTTCCTTTTTTTACATCAGTAGAGAGCCGTGACTTTCGGGCAGAAATCAAAGCAACCTCCGACATGGCAAAAACCCCATTCAACAAGATAAGCCCGATAATAATGAGAATCTCATTCATAAAATGTGATAAATTTTGTGTATGTCCTACAAAATTAACGGATTGACTAAAGTAGTTTCATAAACAGCCATACAATTATAGAGTTTTAACAAAAAAACTAAACAACAACCCTTTTATTCCAATCTTCTAACGGATGCATCCAATATCAGTATAGCAAAAAGGCTGCCTGTTTCGGATATACCAAACAGACAGCCTCCTTCATAGATAGTCAGAAACTCTTGATTACAAAGATTTAGGACAATACAATGTATTCCACCAGGACGGATCATCCTGCAACCACTTGGCAAACCATGCAAAAATAGTATTCTGCCATTGGATACGTTTGCCATAGTCCACAATGTGATGGTCCTGCCCGTCAACTACTACCAATGCCGTTTCACGTCCCAACAACTTCAAGGCCGTATACATCTGTATGCTTTCACCCACCGGCACATTCATATCTACCGAACCGTGCAGGAACAGCAACGGAGTATGAATCTTATCGGCATTGAACAACGGGCTATGGTCTACAAACAATTCCTTGTTCTTCCACGGATAACTGTTGGCTCCCGATACTTCGCTATAAGAATATCCCCAATAGCCTTCTCCCCAATAGCTAGTATGGTCACTGATACCGGCATGCGAAATAGCGGCGGCAAAAATATCCGTCTTGGTCTGGAGATACTGGGTCATGAAACCTCCATAAGAAGCACCGATACAACCAATCTTCCGGTCATCGACAAAAGCATGTTCGTCCACAAACTTCCGGGTTCCTTCGATAATATCATCGGCCACCCCATCGCCAAATGTATTCACATGACGGGCTGAGAACTCCTGGCCGAAACCGGTAGCACCACTCGGTTCGATAACATAGACTACATAACCCAAAGCAGCATACGCGTGATGCGGATAACGGCTCTCGAAGTTACGGCTGGTAGGGCTACAACCACCGTAGTAGTTCACAATCATGGGATATTTCCTGGTCGCATCAAAATGAGGCGGTAGGTAATATCGCCCGTAAATGGTATCTCCCCGAGAATTAACAAAGTTCCAAGCTTCACAACTTCCCAAACGGATGTCTTTCAGAATATCTTTACTTAAATCCTCTACCAACACAGGTTTCCGGCTTTTCAAATCGACACTATACAACCGATGAGAATTGGAAACGCTCTCTCCATAAAATGCCAGTACAGGCTTCTGCGAAGATACCGCCATGTTCAGAACCATATCTTCCGGCACTTCTACCTGCCTGATGACACCAGAAGCCGGTTCCATCTGATACAACGAATAGTAATCCCGGTTTTCGGCGGTAAAATATACCTTACCATCGGCCTTGTTCCATACCGTCTGCATTACATTCGGATTGAAATTCAATGTCAACGGTTTCACAGATTTATCGGCTACCTCCATCAGATAAAGTTGGGTATCAATCATGCTGGGGGTCTGTCCTTCCTTGACATTCTTTCCGATACCTCCCAAAGATTCAGGCGAACCGGCTATCAGAACCTGTCGGGCATCCGGCGAAAACAAGGCATTCGAAATGAATCCGTCATCTTCTACCAACAAATCTGATTCCAATGTATTTACATCCAATATATATAAGGAATACAACGTCGTAGGACGAGCTTCCAGCCGACGTTTCGTTACCATCATGAGCACCTTGTTACCATCGGCCGAAATATCGGTCGCAAACACCTGCCGATACCCGTAAGTCAACGGTTGCATCAAGCCGGAAGCCAAATCATACTTTGCCAGATACGTACGGTCTCTCCATCCGGGCTGACGGTCATCAGGGTCAACGTATTCATAAATCTCTTTCTTTTCCTTCGGACCTTCCTGTACCAATGAGAACAACAGGTAATCTTCGGTCGGCGAGAACCGGAAACTTCCTTCCGGAAGCGAAGTACTCATGAGCGTTTCGATACCGGTTGACGGATTGACCCGAACCAGTTCTTTACCGTTTACCCCTTGCCGGGTCAGATAATATTCAGAAGAACGGGGCATCCAGTGCAATTCTTCACTCCGTTCGGCCAATACCCTGCCGGTAGCCAGTTCGCGCACGACATACGTATTTTCGGTCTGTCCTCCTACCCGGGTTGTCCGGTAAGCCAGAATCAGGTATTTTCCATCGGGCGAAACCTCCACATCCGTATAACGCTTCCCATGCAACACATCGGCCAATGTATACAAACGTCCTTCCTCCTGAGTCAAGGTGAAAATTCCCTCCTTTTCGGTATCCAATGACAACTTCGGGGTTTCTTTCTGCCCGGGAACAGACAAGTATTTCACAATAATCCGGTGAGAAGCAGGCTCCAATGCCAGTTTCAAATCCTCACACAATTTACCGTCCACATATACCTGATACGATTTTATACCTTCCACCTTCAGCTCAGCCTTTCCATACCGGGTATTCTCAAGCGTAAAGCCCAACAAGTGTAACGCATACCCGTCACCAGTAACAGGCAAAGCATCGGCCGCAAGCAATTTTCCTTGTGCCACCGTTTCCAATGAAAGCGGAGTCTTCAACAAGCGGTCGGCCTTCCAGGGTTCCGAATTAACATCCACGGTATCGACCTGATACGGTACCTTCACCGGATAAGGTCCTGCATAATGAAAAGTATTGATTTCCATACGTTCTGCGTTCAATAGCATTCCCCAACACAAAGAGCACGCCAACAACAATTCTTTTTTCATACAATAGATGAGTTTATGTTTTCCATTCAGTACACAAAAATAGACAAATTATACCGAATACACCAATCGTTCCAATATTCAATACCCAAACACCCGATAAATACAGACAAACGAAAGCCTGTCGTTCCAACGGAACATACAGGTTCCAGTTGACCGACAGGCTTTCGATTTCTTTTCAACCCATAAAAGCCAGATTATCTCAGAAGATATCCAACTCTGCCATAGTGGCGAAGTCCGCTCCGGAAGTTACTTCGGTAGCAACCAGACGGATGTAACGGGCTTTCACCGCCTTCTTGAAATAATGATAACGTTTGGTCGGGTCATTTACCAGATTCCCAAAAGTGAAGTCTTCCACTTTCTTCCATGCCTCTCCATCCGTACTTATCTCAAAACGTCCGGCCGCGATCAAGCCTTTCGCATCCTTCTTCTGAGGTGTATAGGCAAATCCGGTCAGTTCCTCTTCCTGGCCCAAATCGAGGGCGAAGACATAAGGAAGCGCCTGTCCGTCGGATACCCAATAAGTGTCTGCCTGTTCATCAATGGCGGCGCTAGCCGGATGCTCGACCGCTTCGCCCGATACGTCCAGCATCTTCCAGTCCTTCTTGACAAATCCCAACCGCTCACGGGAAACCGCTCCCTTTCTTCCGTGCAGGAAGGAAACCGCCTTCACTTCCCCATTCTCCAAAGCAAAAGCTCCCGTATACAACGGTGAGGCCTCATCCGGTTCGTTACCGTCCGTCGTATAGTGAATCTGATAATCTATCGTATCCTGTACCGATTTATCTCCTTTGTTATCGGCCCAGTACAACCAGCTGAAACCATCCTTTTTAGGTGTAATGGTTACCAGACCTTCGGAATTTCTGCCTACGGATAACATCGGAGGACGTTGCTGGTAATAATGTGCGGACACCTGACAAATAGCAGGAGCCATACGAGATTCCAGTATCCGGATACGGATTTTGGTAGAAGTTACATCCGGGAACCGGAGAATACGCTTGTGACCGATATTGGTAGAGCGGGCCACCTCTTTCCATTGTCCGTCCACCCACGCGTCGACGGCATGTTTCTCCACCCGTTCGCTATGCGTAGCAATGGCTTCCTGAATCATAATCCGGTTGAAAGTAATGGGTTGCGGTACGGTAAAGACCAGTTCTTTCGGTCCTGTACCGTCCAAGAGTACAAACGTGTTTTCATCCTTGTCCAATACTTCTTTCGGTCCTTCGGCACCGTCCAGCAAGCTACGGCCATAAGTTTCCTGAATCCTTCTGCCGGTCTCTTCCAGAACCTCGACATCCGTATCCGAGAACCGTCCTTCCCGGTTAGGCGGGATATTCAAGAGGAAAATGGAGTTACCTCCTACCGCACGTTCATAAATATCGAATACATCGTCGGCACTCCGGGTCTGCTGACGGGTATCATCACGGTAAAACCATCCTGCCCGGATAGATGTATTCGTTTCGGCAGGCTGGTAATGCAGGTAGAACGGTTTTTCACGGCTTAACAACACTTCCCGACCTCCCAAGTCGCCGTGCAAGTCCATGAATTCCACCATCTCGGCAGGATTCTCCGTATACGGAGTAATCACATTCCATTCGGATTCCCGCGTGTTTCCGGCCTCGTTGCCACACCAGCGCACATCCTCCCTACCGAAAATAGTAGCGTTCGGAGCCAGTGCACGAATCATTTCTCGCCAAGCCTTATAATTGTATTTCTGCCCGCCTTTGGTCTTGGGATGCGCGCCGTCGAACCAAACTTCGTCTATCGGTCCGTATTCCGTCAACAATTCGAACAATTGATTCAGAAAATACTCGTTATAATCGTCCAGTTCGAACTGGAATTTCGTCTTGACCGCAAACGGGCGTCCGGGAACTTCCCGGGGAATGGTACGCAACGTATACGGACTCAGATTTCCATAAAGCCCGTCCGGACTTTCTATCTGATAAAGATCTGCCGGAGAAAGATAAACACCCAGTTTCAATCCATATTTCCGGCAAGAAGCCGAAAGTTCTTTCATGATATCGCCTTTCCCGTTCTTATACCTCGTCGACATGATACCGTGCCTGGTATAACGGCTTTGCCACAACACGAATCCGTCATGATGTTTGGCCGTAAAGATGACCATCTTCATACCGGCGGCTTTCATCGCCTTACACCACTGGTCGGTATCCAAGGTTTTCAAATCAAAGATTTTAGGGTCTTCTTTTCCTGTTCCCCATTCCAGACGGGTAAAGGTATTCGGACCGAAATGCACGAAAGCGATGAATTCGTTCCGCAAGGCAGCCAACTGATTATCGGTAGGAACCACATGTGCCGCTTTCCGGATAATCACATCATCGGTGTCGCCCGCTTCTACTTTAATGGTACTCTCAGGAACTATCTCCTGTTGCTGCGCATACGATGACAAACACACCGCCGACGCAAACAACAATGCCAACCGTTTCAAATTTTTTTTCTTCATAGTCAGAATTTATCAGGTCAGTTATAAAATTTTCAGAGAACGAGTTGACAAGATTTCAGGAAACAAGGTCTCGTCACCTCGTCAACAACAAATTCCCTACAATATTCGCAAGATTTACTGATTCCTGCAAACAATATCCGGACAAATTCCCTTGTGAAGGAAAATTTCCGTTAAACAACGATCTATTCCAAGAGTCTTCTCCGATTCCAGTTTTACATACATATTTCCCATCTTCCATCGGATAATCATTTTTGGGTAGTACATCCATTACAATACATAATGATGTACTTTAAACAATCCTTTTAGCAGAGAAACATCCTAAAGACATTTTGCTCCATAAACAAGCAATTCTATAGCTTTTTTCTCCCAAAGCAATCCATTAATCAAACAAGTGAAAAGTCATTTTACTACAACGAAAGAATACCTATTTTTTGCGATTGTAGCACTTTTATATAGAATTTAACTTTGCACTCGCAATGCTAAAAAAGGCATCATAGATTTTATAACTATTTAAAACAAGGATAAATTGGGAACAAAATTCAAACACAACCTGCTTCTTCTGATGATATTATGGGGTACTGCAACCACATGGGCGCAAGGAACTCTGATTTCAGGAAAGGTCACATCGACCGATAAAAGCGAAATAGATTTTGCCACGGTATATCTGAAAGGTACGAACTACGGATGTACTACCAACGAGAAAGGACTCTATCACCTGAAAGCCCCTGCAGGCAAGTATACCCTCATTGTATCGGCCATCGGATACGAAACCTCCGAGAAACAGGTCGTGTTAGCAAATGGTGAACGCTTGAAACAGAACATTGTATTGAAACCATCGGTAACCGAACTGGATGAAGTGGTAGTGGTCTCTACAAGTGTCTCAAGCGTGAAACGTTCGGCCTTCAATGCCGTAGCGGTCGATACCAAAGAGATGCAGAACTCGACCAAGAGTTTGAGTGAAGCCCTGACCAAAGCCCCGGGCATGAAGCTACGCGAATCGGGTGGTGTAGGATCGGACATGCAACTCATGATGGACGGATTCAGCGGTAAACATGTAAAGGTATTCATTGACGGAGTACCACAGGAAGGCGTAGGAAGTTCGTTCGGGCTGAATAACATTCCGGTAAACTTTGCCGAACGCATTGAAGTCTATAAAGGTATAGTACCGGTAGGATTCGGAACAGATGCTATCGGTGGAGTTATCAACATCGTAACCAACAAGAAACGCCGCAATTGGTTTTTGGACGCTTCGTATTCGTACGGTTCGTTCAACACCCACAAGTCATACATCAACTTCGGACAGACATTCCGTAACGGATTCACTTACGAAATCAACGCTTTTCAGAACTACTCGGACAACGATTATTACGTGGACGCCCCGGTACAGGATTTCGCTACCGGAAACCTGAACGGAACTTATCAACGGGTAAAGCGATTCAACGATACCTATCATAACGAAGCGATTGTAGGAAAAGTAGGTATCGTAGACAAGAAATGGGCAGACCGGCTGATGTTCGGATTCACCTATTCGCACATGTACAAGGAAATCCAGACCGGTGTACGCCAAAGCATCGTTTACGGAGAAAAGCATCGCAAAGGCTATTCGCTGATGCCTTCACTGGAATACAGTAAACGTAACCTGCTTACCAAAGGACTGGACGTGACACTCACCGCCAATTATAACCGGAATGCCACAACCAATGTTGATACCGCAGCCTATCAGTACAACTGGTTGGGAGAAAAACAACTGATGAACTCTCGAGGTGAACAATCATATCAATATTCACGTGCGGATAACGATAACTGGAACGGTACACTTACCGTAAACTACCGCATCGGCAAGATGCACACGTTTACTTTCAACCATGTATTGAACACATTTACCCGTAACAATACATCCCTGTTGGCCAATGAGGAACAGACCGATGAGATACCCAAAGAAACCCGCAAGAACATTTCGGGCCTTTCCTACCGTCTGATGCCTTCAGAACACTGGAACGCTTCGGTCTTCGGGAAATACTATAACCAGTATGTAGCCGGCCCAATGGCCACTACTACCAACCAGGACGATTACGAACGGATTACCCGACGCATCGACGCATTCGGCTATGGAATCGCCGGAACTTACTTCATTCTGCCGGGACTTCAGGTAAAACTTTCCTACGAGAAGGCTTATCGCCTCCCTACCATCGAAGAGATGTTCGGTGACGAGGACCTGGAAATGGGAGAAATTACCATCCGCCCGGAAAATAGCGATAACGTCAACCTGAATGTCAGCTACGGAAAATCGTTCGGCAAACATTCCGTCTATGTGGAAGGAGGACTGATTTACCGCGATACAAAAGACTATATCCAACGGAATGTTACCGACCTGAGCGGAGGGAAATATGCAGCTGCCTATACCAACTACGGAAAGGTTCTTACCAAAGGATTCAACCTGTCGGCCCGGTATAGTTTCAGCCATTGGTTCAGCATCGGAGGAAACTTCACTCAAATGGATGTACGAGACAACATGAAGACCATGATTGGTACTACCGTAGCCAATCTGGCCTACAAGGCACGCATGCCGAACCTGCCCTATCAATTTGCCGATTCGGATGTAAACTTCTATTGGCGTAATTTAGGAGAAAAAGGCAATGTACTGACACTGACATACGACAATCAGTTCCTGCATAGTTTCTCTTACTACTCACAGGTCATCGGCTCCAGCAGCGATTACATTGTGCCCAACCAGTTTTCGCACAATCTCAGCCTGTCCTATAGCATGAAGAACGGGCGGTACAACCTTTCGCTGGAATGCCGGAACTTTACCAACGAGAAGCTATACGATAACTTCAGCCTCCAAAAAGCCGGCCGGAGTTTCTATGGAAAAGTACGTGTCTATTTCGGAAGATGAGATTAGGGAACGAAGTGACGAGGTTTCAGGAATATAACGAACTCTTTAGAGGAGTTATTCCCTCATCAACCCGTCAACTCGTCAACAATAAAACTTGCCAACTATAAAATAAAAAATATATGAAAAAGAACCTTTTAATGGCCGGACTCTTTGCTACCGCAATGGCCGGCGTGTGCTTCACTTCTTGTGCAGGTGAAGAATTAACCAATACAGGAAACAACGGAGATAATACAGGAAACGGAAACGAGGAACAACCCGAACAAGTAACTTCCCGCTATGTCATCGCCGCATCGGTAACCGCTTCCGGAAATACCACCAACGTATTGCTCACCGCCGAGACGCTGGAAGAAGGCAGTATCAGTACCGTCAACAACGGACTGGTGAACGACGGAGCTACCCAGTGGGTATATTACAACAACCAGTATCTGTACGGCTTGAGCTACAACCAGGGAAATGCCGGTATCACCACTTCCTTCTATCTGGATAACAACGGTAATCCAAAGAAACGTAACGGTGAGTTTGCCATCAAACGATTCACAACTTACGGTACTTACGGGAAATATGTGATGACTTCTTCAACCGGTGACGGACCTACCGAATGGAATGACGCAAACGGCTACACCCCGAAATCGTTCCTGATTTCCTACCTCGATACATCTGCCGATACCTATACCACCAACGATACCAAGAACGAGTCCTACCTGTCCGAAAACTTCCTGGGCAACGGCGAGTTTGTCACCCTGGCCGGATTGCTGGAAAACAACGGAAAGCTATTCAGTGCTGCCATTCCAATGGGGTTGAGCCAATATGGAACAAAATACGAAAACGGGAAATGGGTACTTCCGGGCAACGAAGACCTTATCAAGACCGAATCAGGAGGTTCTGGAAGCAGTTCCTATAGCAAAGACGAGCTCCAATGGACCCAATATCCGAACGAGTGTTGGGTAGCTATCTTTACCGATGAAACCTTGACCGACAAGAAACTTATCAAGACCGATAAAATCAGCTATGCATGCGGACGTTACAAATCACAATACTACCAGATGATTTGGCCAAACGACAACGGAGACATCTATGTATTCTCTCCAAGCTATGCAAAGACAATGACCGATTCACGGCAACAAACCACATTACCGGCCGGTGTAGTCCGTATTCCAGCCGGAGCAGAAGACTTCGATGATTACTATTGTGATCTGGAGGCACTGAGCGGCGGAAACTCGTTCTTGCGTTGCTGGCCGATTGCCGAGGACTATTTCCTCCTGCTGATGTATGACCGTCCGCTGACCGAAACCGGATTTACCGCCAACCAGTTAGCCGTTTTCAAAGCAGGCGACAAGAAACTGACTTACGTGAGCGGCCTTCCGGCTACCGAACTGATTTCAGGCTTCGGCAACTCACCGTACATCGAGAATGGAAAAGCCTATGTCACGGTAACCACAACAGAAGGATATCCGGCTATTTATAAGGTTGACCCTTCGACCGCTACCGCTACCAAAGGACTAACCGTGGAAGCAACTCAACTAAACGCCGTAGGTAAACTGAACTTTCAGGAATAACAATTGTTAGTAAAAACTAATATCACTGGGTCTGAAACCGATGAAGAACCGTTTCTTTACCGGACAGACCCTTTTTCAACAATTATATCATATGAGAAAACTTTTTGCCAAGATTCATCTTTGGCTTTCCATTCCTTTAGGCATCTTCATTTCCATCATCTGTTTTACCGGAGCCATCCTGGTGTTCGAGCAGGAAATCACACAGGCATTGAACCCGAACTTGTATCGTGTCAATGTTGTTTCAGGAAACACTCCCCTATCGCCTTCACAACTGGCCGATGCGATAAGCCGCCAAGTACCCGATTCCCTCCAGCTTACTAGCCTGCAATTCGCCCAAGACCCTGAGAAACCAGTATGGGCAGGTTTCAAAAATGCCGGCAGAAAGACCTTGAGTGTCAATCCGTATACCGGTGAAGTGAACGGATGGAGCAAAAGCTATCCCTTCTTCCAAGAAGTACGCAAGCTTCACCGCTGGCTGTTAGATGCCCCTGCCAAGAAAGGCGAAAAATCCGTAGGAAAAGTCATCGTAGGAATCACTACCCTGTTGATGGTTGTCATCCTCATCAGCGGATTGGTCATCTGGATTCCCCGCACCTCAAAAGCCTTGAAGAACCGGTTGTGCATCTGTTGCACGAAAGGGTGGCGCCGGTTCTGGTATGATAGCCACGTGGCTACAGGCATCTATACATTGGTATTTCTGCTCATCATGGCATTGACCGGACTGACCTGGTCCTTCGGGTGGTACCGTACCGCCGCCTATTCCCTGTTCGGAGCCACTCCGCAAGTAACAGAGTCCGAACACGGAAGTACCGGAAAACCCCACAACATGGCTTCAGCTTCCCAACGAAGTCATCAAAATCCAGGCAGACAGACGGATACTGACCACCGGACAAGTCCTCATCGTAAAGATACCGGAAAATCAGAAAATCATCCGAAAGGCCAACAACGACTCTATCGTACCTGGGACCAGGTATTGGCAAACCTGCAACAGACATACCCGGTCTATACCAGTATCAAACTGGAACAAGGAAGCGCCCAAATTGTTACTTCATCCGAAGGCTCATTACGGAAAAGCGATACCGCCCGTTTCCAGAACGAAGACGGTGTCATTACCGGAATCACGACTTCCGGCCAGGCTCCCGCATCCCAAAAGATGAAAGGTTATTTTTATAGCTTCCATACCGGAACATGGGGAGGCATATGGACCAAAATCCTCTATTGCCTGGCTGCTTTCCTGGGTGGTATATTGCCGTTAAGTGGTTATTATCTCTGGTACAAGAAGAAAAAAGGCTCTCCCTCCCGACGGAATATCCGATGAGGTTTTATCTACATGCTTTTTTTAAAGAAAACATAAGTCTACCAGGTTCTCCATCCCCCAAAACATACGTTTTCGGGGATGGAGAACCTTCATTTTTCATACAGGGGACATAAATCCCAGATATGAAGAACATAAAAGCCATACAGACATAAGTAAAATGAAAAGCTTAAGCGGGTCATTCAGAAATTCCGTAACTCTGAATGACCCGCTTTTACTTCTTACTGATTATAAAAGGAAATATTCCGTATATAAATTATAGTTGGATGGTCTGTTTGCTACCATCATATTTCACTACAATACCTTTCGCATCCTTATCAAATCCTTGAGCTTTGTCTTTTCCGACAACTACCACGGTAAAGGTGCGTTCCTTCAACATTCCATCGAACTCTCCTGTACGGTCGCCGATGGTCAAGGTGCGATTATCCTCATCGTATTCAAAAGGAATCATGGCATATTTACCCTTCTCGTAATTATAATTCGTGCCTTCGTCTTCATACAAGGTGAATTCCCCGTCTGCTCCCTGATATACATACAACTTGATATCCGAAGCCGGTTTTTCGTCGGAATACTGCATATCCGGTCCGAACGGAACAATGGAACCGGCACGTACATACAACGGAATCCGTTCATACGGAGCAGCAACCGAAGCCTGTACACCAGCTTCCTGGAATTTGCCCGTGTAGAAATCATACCAACCTTCACAAGCCGGGAAATACATGTCACGAGTGCGGTCGCCATATCGGTATACCGGAGCCACCAGGAAGGCCGGACCGAACATGAACTCATCGCCGATATTATTCACCTGCGTATCAGCCGTAAAGTCCATTACCAGCGGACGCATGATGGTATAATCATCGAAATAAGTCATTCCTGCCATCGAATAGATATACGGCATCAGGTTGTAACGGAGTTTCGTATAATAAACAACAGACTGATAAGCCGGATGATTTTCCGGAGCAATGTTCCAGATTTCACGGAACGGATATTGACCGTGTGCCCGATACAACGGACAGAATGCACCGAACTGGTACCACCGGGTATTCAATTCCCGCCATTCTTTGTAATCCGCATTCTCGGTCCGCGTCTTATTCCATACTTCCTGACCGGCTACATACCGGTTCTCTACACAGAATCCACCGATATCCATGGTCCAATAAGGAATACCACTCATCGAGAAATTCAATCCGGCCGAAATCTGTGCCTTCATATCTTCCCAACGGGTAGCGATATCACCGCTCCAGGTAGCCGTAGAATAACGTTGAAGACCGGCAAATCCTGAGCGGGTCAACAGGAATACACGCTTGTCATTGTCTACACTCCGTTGTCCGTCATAAATGGCCTCTGCATTCATCAGGGCATAGGCATTGAAGAACTCGGTAGAAGAGCCCAATGCGGTAGGACCACACAAAGCCTTGCGGTAATCAATGTCGGTACAATCGCGTATGTTCGGTTCGCTGGCATCCATCCACCAGGCATCGATACCCAGTACATACAATTTGTCCTGCATCTGTTTCCAGAAGAGCTTGCGTGCATCGGCACTATAAGCATCGTAAAAAGAACCGATGTAACCCGGACCTATCCAGTCGCGGATGCTGTCCTTAATAGCCTGCTGATACATCCAACCGTTCTTATCGAACTGCTTGTAATGTTCGGTAGAAGCATAAAACTTCGGCCAGACCGAAATCATGATCCGGGCATTCATGGCATGGATAGAATCTACCATAGCCTTCGGATCCGGGAAACGAGCCTTGTCGAAATCATGACTTCCCCACGCATCTTCGGGCCAATAACTCCAGTCCTGTACAATATTGTCTATCGGAATCTGCCGGTCGCGGAATCCCTTCAAAGCACCGATGATTTCGGCAGAAGTCTTGTAACGCTCCCGGCTCTGCCAATAACCCATCGCCCATTTCGGCATGATAGGAGACTTTCCGGTCAATGTACGGTATCCACTGATGACTTCATCCATATCATCGCCCGCAATGAAATAATAGTCCAGCTGTTTGGTCATCTCGCTCCACCAGGACTGCTTGCCCTGCTCTTCGGGAGCCACCGGAGCCAACACCCGCAATCCGGAATAAGATACATAACCATCCGGTTCCCATTCTATTTTCAACGGAACCCGTTTGCCTGCTTCCAGGTTGACGGAGAATTTATAGCTGTTCGGATTCCAGGCTGTACGCCATCGTTCCGGCACTACCAATTTTCCGTCAATGTAAACCTTCGTATAGCCGGCATAGTAAAGGATGAACTTGAATTCGCCGCTTTGAGAAGGTTCGATACTTCCTTCATATGTCACCTTAGAACCCATGAACGGGAAACCTTCCGGAAGATTGACCACTTTCGATAAATCCTCCCGTTTCAAATGTTCAAAATAAAGGGAATCTTCGCGACGTTCCAAAGGTTGTACGCCCGACTTTGCATCCGGTACATAATTACCGGTCAAGGCTCCTTCCTTACCGTATTTATCAAACAGCTTGAAAACCTCTCCCAGTTGTGAATAATCGTTGGGATTTCCGAAACGGCAAAGCGAATAACTATCCAGCAGAATACCATAATTCTTATTGGATACAATAAACGGTACAGAGACTTTTGTATTGTACTGGAACAACTCTTCGTTTTTTCCCTTGTAATTGAACTCATCGGCCTGATGCTGACCCAAGCCGTAAAAAGCTTCATCGGCCGGAGACTCGAATACCTGCCGGATGGTATATCCCTGTGTACCTTCTACCGTAATCGGCGTAAAATCTTTACCTCCTCCCTTGTTTTCTCGGAGAATCATCTGTCCGTCCTCATCGGTGAACCAGACTTCGCCGGTAGATGCCAATACCGAAGCCTTCAATGCTTGTGTAAGAACCGATACCGTATCACCCCGTTGTTCCACGGAGAAAGAAACCTGTTCTGCCGGAGGAAGCACCACCAGACTCTTCGGGTCGGCAAACTCCGATGCCGGTGTGGCCGACACATGAATCAGTTTGTCACCCATCACCTGCAGACGTACCAGTTTCGCCGCATGTTCTCCCTGCCGGGACACATGTACGACCACTCCCTGATCTGTCTGCTCATACACTTTATCGGAACAGGCACCCAACAACAGACCTGCCAATAAACAATAAGGAATGTTCTTCATATTCATCATAAATCACTGCTTAAAGTTAAACAATCAATCTATCACAAAGATACACAGAACTTCACCGGAAAAACCACCTCACATGTTTTCAGGTAGGGAAAGATTTGAATGACCGGCAGACAGAATGTTGCCGATAAGGGTATTTTTTGTTATTTCCCCTCCTTTTCCTGATAAACAGAAGGTAATACGCCGAATTCCTCCTTAAAATAACGGCTGAAATACTTCGGATTATTGAACCCGACCTCGAAGGCTACTTCCGATACATGCAACTGGCTTTCACGCAACAATTGTGCCGCCCGTTTCAGACGGATAACCCGGATAAATTCTATCGGAGTCTTACCGGTAATCTGTAGAAGTCGCTTGTACAGGTGTACCCGGCTCATTCCCAACTCCCGGCTCAACTCCTCTACCGACAGGTCACTACGCGACATATTGTCTTCTACATACTTCACCGCTTTTTCTATCAGTTTCTCATCCAGGGAAGTAATGGATATCCTACTCGGTTCCGGGTCGATGACTTTCTTCTCCGCCCCAACTTCCGGCCGGCCAGCACGGTTCCGTTGAATCAGCTTCCGGATGCGTAACACCAGGATATCCATGTTGAAAGGTTTGGTCACATAATCATCGGCACCCGTCTGTAATCCCTCCAATTGGGAGTCGATAGCCTGCCTGGCGGTCAGCAAGACTACCGGAACATGCGAAGTGCGTTCCGTACCCTTTATCAACCGGCAAAGCGCATTTCCATCCATTTCCGGCATCATGACATCGCTCACTACCAGATCCGGCAATTTTTCCTCCTGCATCATCTTCCAGGCCTCCTTTCCGTTGGAAGCAGTCCGTATGCGGTAGTGCAATCCCAAAGTCGTGCTCATGAATTCACGGAAATCCGAATTATCATCCACAATCAGCAAAAGCGGGAAACGTTCACGGGCCGTCTCCACTTCCCCGGCATCCTCCGACGACGGCATCTCTTCATCAAAAAATACAGGGACTTCCGGAAGCGATGCCGCTACATCTACATGTCTGACAGGTAAGCGGACCACAAAGACCGTACCTGTACTACCATTGTCGAACACTTCCACCGTTCCTTCATGCAAGGTAACGAAATCACGTACCAGGCTCAAACCGATACCTGTTCCGGTAGCCTCTTCCATTCCTTTATGGTCTGTCTGATAGAAACGGTCGAAGATATGTCCCTTATCTTCATCACTGATTCCGATACCGGTATCGGATACCTTGATTTCCAGGTATTCTTCGGTATCCGTCAGATGTTCCAGACTCACGGTAACACAACCTCCCTCCGGAGTATATTTAAAAGCATTCGACAACAGGTTCATGACTACTTTCCCTACCTTGTCGGCATCGAATGCCATCGAAAAATGATCCATCACGGAGAAGAAAGAGAAAGCAATCTGTTTCTGGTCGGCCATCAACATAAAAGAATCGCATACCCCATGGACATACCCTACAATATCGCCTTCCGTCAACGACAAACGATGACGGCTCATTTCTCCTTTCCTGAAATCCAGCAACTGATTCACCAACATCAGCAGACGTTGGGCATTCCGGTACATGAGTAACAACCGTTTACGTTTTGTAGCATCCTGAGTCTCTTTCAATATCTCCTCCAAAGGAGCAATTATCAACGTCAACGGTGTACGCAATTCATGGCTGATATTCGTAAAGAAACGGAATTTCATGTTGTTGATTTCCTCGTTCTTGGCCGCTTCCTGTTCTATCTGCTTCATCCGGAATTTCTCACGTTCACGTTTCAACATAGCCGAATATATCCAGACCAATATACCCAATACCACCAGGGCATAGAAGATAAAGGCCCATACCGATAACCAGAAAGGAGGATGGATTACAATCCGAAGTTCGGAAATGTCAGTACTTGCATACCCGTCGCTATTCACGGCCTTCACCTTCAATACATAATCACCCGGTGCAAGGTTGGTAAAAGTCACACTATGCTCACCTTTCGGAAGTGTCAGCCACTCTTTATGGAAACCCTCCAACTGATAGACATACCGTGTCTTCTCCGGCAATATCAGATTGTCTGTAGTAAAAGAGACCTTGAAGATATGCTGGTGATAAGCCAGATTTACTTTCCGTACAAAGTTCAAGGATTGCTCCAGAATGACTTTTCCATCATACTCCCTGCCAACCGATACCGGCTCATCAAACAATTGTAAGGAAGCGAACAGCACCTTAGGTATCAACCGGTTATAATGCATGTGTTCCGGATTGAACGAGTTGAGGCCGTACAATCCTCCGGCCAGAATCGTACCGTCATGCAAGCGTTCCATTGCACGCAGGTTAAAATCACTGGTCTGCAATCCGTCGTTATTGTCATATTCTCTGGTTTCGAAGCTATATCCCTGATTGTCACGTAATACTTTGATGTTGATAATCCGGTTGGATACCGTAATCCAGATATTTCCGCCAGTATCCTCGGTAATCGCCGAAACAGGCTTTCCGGTCAATTCCGGAATCTGAGGAAGAGTTATCACCTTTCCACGCTTGTAATCAAAAGCGGTAAGTCCTTCACGGGCCGCTACCCAAAGCCATTCCCGGCTATCCTTGTACAATTCATTCACGCAAACCCGTCCCAGTCCTTCCATCGGACGAATCTGACGGGTAGCCAAATCCATCACCTGAATTCCCTCCGTAGCACATCCTATCAGTAACGTCCGGTTATCCCAAAGACACAGAGCCGACAGGTGATTGTCCTTCAGATTGGAATTGGTCTGCTGGTATGTTTCAAACTTTCCCGTACCGGGATTCAGACACTGTAACCCGTTACTCAAAGTCGCTATCCAGATATGTCCATCCGCATCTTCCTGCAAATACCAGATACTATCATCGGCCAGTCCGCCGGAAAGCTCTGTTTTCCGATAAACGGTAGTCCGGTTCCCGTCGATACAGACCAGACCTCCCCTAAAGGTACCGACCCATATCTTATCGTCATGCGCAACAAGTACAGAAACTATCGCATCAGATTCAAAATTTCCGTTTTCCGTATTAAAAATCTTTTTGGTATGCAGGCGTGGATTCCATACGATTAATCCGTTATCATTTGTTCCAAGCAACCATTCTCCCGAAGCCGTTTCCGCAATGTTGGTAATATCTCCTATCGGAGCCAATGCAAATTTATACATGCTTTCTGCATAGCAGGCTATGCCTTTCTTATATGTACCTATCCACATGACTCCTTTCGAATCGGCCAGTAAGGAATAAATGGTATTGTGCGGCAAGCTCCGTTCCCGATTACCGTCAGCCAATATCTGACGGCATTCTCCCGTCTGTTTGTCATAAATCAAGATACCCTGATTATCCATTCCCAACCAGATCTTACCAGAAGCATCCTGTGCCATCGCATGTACGAATCCGCCATACGGTTCCAACCGTTGGGGAATCTCATTGTCGAAAGATTGCGCGGTACTCCGGTAACACCATATCCCCAATGCACTATATAACCAGATATCATCCGAATAATCTACAAAAATTCCGAATGCCTCAAACCTATCGTTCCCTATCTGACGGCAGATATCCTCCCGCTTCCAAAGTACCTCCAACGTTTCCGGATTGACGCAGACCAGCAGGCCATTGTCGTACACCAGCAGGATACCGGCCTTCGATTCACCGATATCAGAGACTCCACTGGCCGGCAATCCATTCTTTTCGAACGAAAAGAAACGACATTCGTCCATCTCCGAAGTAAGGACATAGCATCCTTCACCCGGCACACATAGCCATGTGTTTTTCTTGGAACGGTCTACATATACCTCAGATATTTCGCCTTTACTTCCGATGTGCTTCATAAATTTTTGCTGGTCCCGATAGAAACGGTCGGTCTTTCCATCATAAAGCACATATCCCCTGGAAGTCTTTATCCAGAACCGATAGTCATCGGCCTCCACAATGTCACTGATAAAGTTATCCGGTAAAGTGAGTGAATCGCCTTCCACGGAGCGATATACCGAAAAGTCATATCCGTCATACCGGTTCAGTCCGGATTCAGTAGCCAGCCAAAGGAAGCCTTTACTATCCTTCAAAATGGCATAGATGGAATTATTGGATAAGCCACTTCCCACATCGAAATACTTGAACATATAATCGTCGGCCGCTTTCGAAGGGAAGAAGATATTTATAAACAAAAGAAATAAGAGACAAGTGTTTTTCATAATCCATGTAAAATCTAAAGGTCTTTTCCGGTCAATACGCGGTAAATCTCACGGGCAATAATTTCTGCCCCTTGCTTGTTGGGATGAACTCCGTCGGTATAATCCTGCGGATAATGCGGAAGCATGGGAGTACGTAAATCAATTACCGGCAGATTACGTTCGTGCGCCACTTCGCGGAGATAAGGAATCACACCCGATACCAGCACGCTATCACGGATTCCCCACTCTTTCCGGTCGGACGGTATCGGAAGACACAAATACACCTTCGGATGAGAAGGTAATTGTTCGAAAGCATCCACCAGACGGTTCAGGTCTTTCTTGAAAGATTCGTGGTGTTGCCAGTTCCAAGGTTTGGTATCGTTCGTACCCAACTTGATGGTTACTATATCCGGCAGAAACTCCAGCGCTTCCTTGAAACGTGTAGTCTTCTGATAAGGCAAATCGGTCTCCAGCATCAACGCATGAGCCGTCACCCCGAAATTCCCCACTACATATCCGTTGCCCAGCAGACGTTGCAACACCGCTGGATAACTTTCCGTTTCGGGATGAGCCAATGTAAACCCCTCTGTAATACTGTTTCCCACACAAGCGACTTTGACCGGGCGTTCCTGAGCCTTCAGAATTCCTCCGATGAGCAACAGACACAACAACCAACAAATTCTTTTCTTCATACAAAACCGTTCTTTTTATTCATGGACAAAAATACGTTTTTTCCTGTAGACTTCCACTCTTTTAAGCTTTCATCGTGGGAGAAGAAATGTTTCCATTTCAGTGATAAAATGTTTTCGAACGATAAATTCCCTATCTTTGTACCCGAATTCTAAACTTAATCGAATATGGCTGTAATCCTTGGCATAGATGTAGGCGGAAGCACTACCAAAATTGTAGGAATCGAAAACGGAGAATTAAAATCACCGCTTTTCATTACCGCTACAGACCCTGTAACCTCCTTGTTCGGAGCCTTTGGGAAATATCTTTACGATAACCGGATAACCTTGAAAGATATCGAACAGATTATCCTTACCGGTGTAGGAAGCGCCTATATCAACACTCCGATATACGGATGTTCTACGGCCAAGACCGACGAATTCATTGCCAATGCTTTGGGTGCCAAATACCAGAGCGGATTCAACCGCCTGATTGCGGTCAGCATGGGAACAGGCACGTCCTTTATTCAAATAGAAGGCGACGATATCAAGCATCTGGGCGGTACCGGCATCGGAGGAGGCACCTTGCAAGGACTCTCCCGCCTGATGCTGAAATCGCACGACATTCACCAAGTGGTAGAACTGGCCAAGAACGGTGACATCGCAAACATCAATCTCCAGATAAAAGACATCTGTAACCAGCCACTTCCCAATCTGCCCATGGAAGCCACCGCCTCCAATTTTGGAAAAGCAGAAAGCAACGCTCCTGAAAAAGACATAGCCACCGGCATCGTCTATCTGGTATTACAGGCTATCGGGAGTGCGGCACACCTGGCCGGTCTGAATAGTGGCATCAAGGATTACGTTCTTATCGGAAACCTGTCAACCCTCCCCCAGTGCCGTGAGATATTCAATAGCATGGAAGCGCTCTATGGAATACGCTTCCACATACCACCCTATTCGGAGTACCGCACGGCTTTGGGAGCGGCGCTGAGTTACATCGACCGTCAGAAAGGACTTATCCCTTTATAATCCGGTCAATCTCCGACAATTCTTCCGCGGTAAAAGAGGTATTTCGTAAAGCCTTCAGGTTATCAGATAGTTGCTCTACCGAACTGGCTCCTACGATGACCGATGTCACACGGTTATCTTTCAACAGCCAGGCCAACGCCATTTCGGCCAGTGTCTGACCACGTCGGGAAGCTATTTCATTCAAAGCTGCTATCCGACGCAAAAGTTCGGGTGTCAATGCTTCTTTCTTCAGATACCCGCCACGGGCCACACGCGAATCGGACGGAATCCCCTGCAGGTAACGGTCGGTCAACAAGCCTTGCGCAAGGGGCGAGAAAGCCACAAATCCGCTTCCCTGTTCTTGTGCGTCTTGTAGGATTCCTTCTTCCTCCGGCTCCCGGTTAAGCATATTGTAACGCCCTTGATACAAAAGACAAGGCACATCCCGCTCCTTCAGATACCGGTAAGCGAAACGAGCCGCTTCGGGCGGATATTTCGAGATACCCACATACAACGCTTTTCCCTGACGCACGATGTCAACCAAAGCCTGCAAGGTTTCCTCCAACGGCGTTTCCGGGTCAAACCGATGAGAATAAAAGATATCCACATAATCCAGGTTCATCCGTTTCAGACTCTGGTCGAGGCTGGCCATCAGGTATTTGCGGGAACCCCATTCGCCGTAGGGACCGGGCCACATGTCATGACCGGCTTTGGTGGAAATGAACAATTCGTCCCGATAAGGTGCGAACGAAGATTTCATGACTTGTCCGAAGGTAGCTTCAGCCGAACCGTAAGAAGGGCCGTAATTATTGGCCAAGTCAAAATGAGTGATTCCCTGATCGAAAGCATAATGAAGTTTCCGCTTGCTGTTCGAGAAAGAATCCACATCGCCGAAATTGTGCCACAGACCCAGTGATATTTCCGGCAAAAGCACACCGCTCCGGCCTGCCCGCCGATACTTCATGCCGCTCTGATAACGTTCTGGAGCAGCCGCATATACATCATCTATCATACTCGCATTGTGATTGATCGGTTAATACTTATCCAACAAAGTTACAAAAAGATGTGAGAAAGAAAAGCGTCAGCATCGTAATTATAAACACGATGGATACTCTATTTTTCCGTCCGTATATAATAAAGACATTTCCGGCTTTCATGACAAAAGGCAACCAGTATTCCGACATACATCATTACAAATATTTCCTCATCCACCGTTTGTATATGATGAAAAATGAATCTACCTTTGTAAACAGACCTTTTCAGAACCGTCTATTTCAAATTTTTATTATAACCAAACTCAAATACATAAATCTTATGAGAAACGCCTTCTGGTTGTCCGGACTTATTCTACCGAGTCTCCTACCCCAATATATCCAAGCCGAAAACCATCCCAACATTATTTTCATCATCACAGACCAGCAACGAGGAGATGCCATCGGATGTAGCGGTAATGACCGAATCATTACTCCCAACATCGATTCTTTGGCCAAAGACGGCTACTATTTCTGTAATGCCTACTCGGCCTGCCCCAGCAGCACTCCTGCCCGGGCCGGATTGCTTACCGGTATGTCTCCCTGGCATCACGGCATGTTAGGATATGGAAATGTAGCGGAACACTACCGGTATGAATTACCTCAGATGCTGAACGATTGCGGTTACTTCACATTGGGTATCGGCAAAATGCATTGGTCTCCACAAAACGCGTTGCATGGATTCCACGCAACAATTCTGGATGAAAGCGGAAGAGTAGAATCACCCTATTTTATGAGCGACTACCGGAAATGGTTCCAAACAATGGCCCCCGGTAAGAATCCGGATGAAACAGGTATCGGCTGGAACGACCATGCGGCCGCTACCTATCAGTTGCCGGAAGAACTGCATCCTACCGCCTGGACAGGAGATGTTGCCGTACGAATCATCCGACATTACGAAGGAGATAAACCTCTATTCCTAAAAATCTCTTTCGCACGTCCACATAGCCCGTACGACCCGCCTGAACGCGTGCTTAAAAAATACAAGGACATCGAAATGGAAGCTCCTGCCCACGGAGAATGGAGCGCACATATAGGCGAAGACATCACAGACCCGGAAAAAGCACCGGACGCAGCATTTGCCCAGTTCGGCGATGATTATGCCCGAAATTCCAAAAAACATTATTACGCTTCCATCACATTCATTGATGAACAAGTGGGGCGAATCATAGAAGCCCTGAAAGAAAAAGGCATGTATGATAACACACTGATATGTTTCACTTCCGATCATGGCGATATGATGGGCGACCATCACCATTGGCGGAAAACATATGCCTACGAAGGCTCTGCCGCCATTCCATATATTGTAAAATTCCCCAAAAGCATGGAAACGGAAGTGGCCAGGCCAACTGGAACCATCATCGAAGAACCGGTAGAACTACGTGATTTCTTACCTACTTTTCTGGAACTGGCAGATGGACAAATACCTGACGATATGGATGGGAAGTCCCTCACAACTTTAATCAAAGAAAAATCTCCAGAATGGCGCAGATGGATTGATCTGGAACATGCTACCTGCTATGACGACCACAATTACTGGTGCGCATTGACCGACGGAAAAATCAAATACATCTGGTTTGTACATACAGGCGAAGAACAATTGTTCGATTTGGAAAAAGACCCAAAAGAAACTACCGACGTTTCGGCGGACAAACATTACCGCAAACGATTACAGACGCTTCGTGAAGCAATGGTAAATCATTTGAGCGAGAGAGGAGAAGAATGGGTAAAAGACGGAAAACTCGTCATACGTTCCAAGACATTGCTGTATAGTCCCAATTATCCGCAAAAATGATGGCAAGTCGGAAAAAGCAGGAGGCAGTTCGGAATAAAAATAGCTGAAACAAGTTTCAATATTTTGTTCTCCACTCACCTTTCGCTATCTTTGCCACGCGAAAAATCAAACTATATCAGCCATGAAGCGGATTCAACTTACGGCTCCTGCCAGCATCCGGACGACTATCCAGTTGCCCTCATCGAAAAGCATCTGTAACCGTGCACTCATCATCAATGCACTGGCTTATGGGACATGCGTACCCGAGAACCTGTCTGATTGTGACGATACCCGGGTAATGATACGTGCTTTGCAGGATATGCCGGAAACCATCGATATATTGGCGGCAGGTACGGCCATGCGCTTTCTCACCGCTTATCTGAGTGTTACGGAAGGGACTCATATTCTGACCGGTACGACACGTATGAAACAACGCCCTATTCAGCTGCTGGTAGATGCCCTGCGTAGCCTGGGTGCCCGTATCGATTACGTAGAGAACGAAGGATTCCCTCCACTCCGCATCACAGGAAGTAAACTCACAGGAAACGAAATCACCCTTCCCGGAAGCGTCAGTTCGCAATATATTTCGGCCCTGCTGATGATAGGCCCTGTACTGGAAAACGGCCTGACCATCCATCTGACGGGAGACATCATTTCCCGCTCCTATATCGACCTTACCCTGCAACTGATGCACGAGTTCGGTGCCGAAGCCGGATGGAAAGCCGAAAATACCCTGACGGTATCGGCCCGACCGTATCGGCCAATACCGTATTACGTAGAAAACGACTGGAGCGCCGCCTCCTACTGGTACGAGATAGCCGCCCTGGCAGAAGAAGCCGAAATCGAATTACCCGGTCTGTTCCGTCAAAGCTATCAGGGCGATTCCAAGGTAACCGAACTCTTCGGGCAACTGGGAGTGAAAACAATATACGAGGACCGTAAAGTCATTCTCCGCAAGAACGGAACACCGGTAACACGGATGGACTACAATTTCATCAACCAGCCCGACCTGGCACAAACTTTCGTGGTAACCTGTGCCATGCTGGATATTCCTTTCCGGTTTACGGGTCTCCAAAGCCTGAAGATAAAGGAGACAGACCGTATCGCCGCCCTCATTGCCGAAATGAAGAAACTGGGTTACATCATTCGCGAAGCTGAAGATTCCATCCTTTACTGGGAAGGCGAACGTTGTGAGGCTGATATAGCCCCTGCCATCGACACTTACGAGGACCACCGTATGGCTATGGCTTTTGCTCCCGCTATCCTCCGGCTGAAAAAGCTGGCCATCAACCATCCGGAAGTAGTGTCTAAATCCTATCCCCACTATTGGGACAACTTATTAACCGCCGGTTTCGGCATTACAGAAGCATAAAGACCATGATTATCCTGATATTGATTCTCATCGGAGTAGCCGTTTTCGGACTAGCTGCCGGTTATTTCTACAACCGGAACATACAGAAGAAAATAGACAAGGGCGAACTGAAGGAAGAACCCGAAGTAGTGACGGTGGACAGCGAATGTTGCGGACAACACCAGATTTGTGAAAAGGAAAGCCTGCTGGCCGCCGTAAGCAAACAGATAGAGTATTATGACGATGAAGAACTGGACCGCTTCAAGGGCCGTACCGCCGAAGACTACTCTCCGGAAGAAGCCGACGAATTCCGCGAAGTAATGTACACCATGAAAGAAGAGGAAGTAGCCGGATGGTGCCGTAGCCTCCAACTCCGGGGCATCGAACTGCCAGACGAAATCAAAGACGAAGTGTTTCTGATAGTCGGCGAACGCCGCTTCCATTAATCCTATCCTGTCATATGAACAATCTGCTCGAACTACTGAACTATACCTTTTTCCAACATGCCTTGCTCGGCAGCCTGTTTGCCAGCATTGCGTGTGGCATTATCGGCACCTACATCGTTACGCGCCGGCTGGTCTTCATCAGCGGAGGAATTACTCATGCTTCCTTCGGAGGAATCGGTATCGGTCTTTATACCGGAATCTCGCCACTTCTGAGCGCAGCGGTCTTTTCCGTCCTTTCAGCTTTCGGAGTAGAATGGCTCAGCAAGAACAGTGACATGCGCGAAGATTCGGCCATCGCCGTGTTCTGGACTTTCGGTATGGCCATCGGTATCATCTTCAGTTTCCTGGCTCCCGGATTCACCCCCGACCTCTCTTCTTACCTGTTCGGGAATATCCTGACCATCACCCGCACAGACATCTTGCTTCTGGCTGTGCTGAGTATAATATTAGCAATATTCTTCACATTGTTCCTGCGTCCTATCATAGCCATCGCTTTCGATCGTGAGTTCGCTTGTTCTCAACGGATGCCGGTTACCTTCTTCGAATATATACTGATGATGCTCATTGCACTCACCATCGTATCCTGCCTGCGCATGGTAGGTATCGTACTGGCCATCTCTCTGCTTACCCTGCCACAGATGACCGCCAATCTGTTTACTTATAGCTTCAAGAAAATCATCTGGTTGTCTATCGGTATCGGATATCTGAGTTGCCTGGGCGGGCTGTTTCTGTCCTACAAGCTCCAGATACCTTCAGGAGCCGCCATCATCTTCATCTCCATCCTCTTCTATGCATTATCAAAAATCATCCGTTTGACAATCAACAGGCAGAAGTGATATTCCAGACAACAGAAAACGGCGTTCTTCCGGTACCCGGAAAGTGACATCAGTTTTTCAGAACGATGGCTTTGATTCTCCTTTTTTTTAGCTATTTTTGTCCCAACTAAAAATACGAAAGATTATGGAAATAAAAATTACTTCACTCGACCATATTCATGAAGCTGCCCGGGAATTCATTGCAGCTATGGGCGACAATACCGTCTTTGCCTTCTATGGAAAGATGGGAGCCGGTAAAACCACATTCATCAAGGCTGTCTGCGAAGAACTGGGTGTAACCGATGTCATCAACTCGCCTACCTTCGCTATCGTTAACGAATACCGTTCGGAAGATGCCGGCGAACTGATTTATCATTTCGACTTCTACCGCATCAAGAAATTGGAAGAAGTGTACGACATGGGCTACGAAGACTATTTCTATAGCGGTGCGCTCTGTTTCATCGAATGGCCGGAACTGATAGAAGAATTACTTCCGGGAGACGCAGTCAACGTTACCATCGAGGAACAGGAAGACGGTAGCCGTACCATCCGATTCGACGCCCCTGAAGACTAACTTCGCCCGATATGATTACACATTACATCATACAGGCCATCTTCGTACTGGTAGGACTCCTTACCCTGCTGGCATCACTTTTCAACTGGGACTGGTTCTTTACAGCCCGTAATACCCAATTTATCGTTGCAAACACAGGACGGAAACGGGCCCGCCTTTTTTACGCGGCACTGGGATGCCTGATGATTGCCACGGGCGTATATTTTTTCCTGTCTCTGCAGGGGATGGTGAAGTAAATACAATTGTCCATCTGACATCAACCAACCGTTATCATCGGACCACAACTTCCATTGATAACGGTTGGTTCTGTTTTATTTCACATAAAAAAGCATCTCCGGGGAAATGTTTCCATGACCTTCCGAAGATGCCCGACTATGACCTTATCTGCAAGTCCTAATTATTCCGTTCTTTTTACCTTATTCAGCTTTCTGCTGGTTCATATCGAATTTAAATGTAGTGGCCGAGAATCCAGGGAAAGAAATCTGGCTATCTCCTTCACCCAAAAGTACTTCTGTTGCCGACAAATCAAACTTCATGTTTCCGCTTTCTACCGCATATCCGGCACCGTCAACGGCTTCTACCTTCACTTCTACCACCATTGTCTGAGCGTCTCCTGTAGCTGACGGCATACTCAGAGACAATTTCAATGGTTCAGGTTCCATAACAAATGAAATGCTATCTTTGGCTTCTGACAATGTCGGTTCATATCCGATTTTATAATTCACATCGCCCACAGCCTCTACAATCTGATCGGCCAAAGTCTCATCCTGTACGATGGACAATACAATGTCCTTGATAGGGAATTTCTCCAGATATACCGTATCGTTATCAACCTTTGCTGAAACATCTACTCCCTCCGGTGTATCTTCTCCTTCATCTGCCGTAGGCGATGCAGCCAGCGTCAACATCTTGCCGGTATAATCTCCGTACATAGCTTCTGTTGTCACTTCATCCGGAACGACGGGTGTATTTTCATCGTCATCGCTACAAGCTGTAAAGGCAAACGCACATCCGAACATCAACATAGGAAAAATCCATTTCACAGGTTTAAAAACTCTCATCATTTTTCTTTTGATTTTAATTAGGGTTAATACTTTTTCTTTGTACTATCTTTTCAGATAAGTGTTCGCTTGTAAAAAGAGAAAATACCCGAAATGCTGCATGCCATATTTGTTAATAATTATTTCATCACTGATTTACAATCAGATAAAAGTAAAAAAACTTATTTCAGTAAAATCAAAGGTCAGCAAAATGGAAAGTTATCCATCATAATAACCTGAATATACCGGGAACTCAATTTTATTTCTACAAAAAATACTTTCCATGTAACTTTAAAAGGCCTTTCACGACTAATAGAATAGAAACATAAACAGAAAAGATGAATCAAGAAAAAGAATTTACAGACCTCCTGATGCAACACCAACACATCATCTATAAGATTTGCCTGATGTATGCGAATGAAAAAGAAGACATAGCCGACCTCTATCAAGAAACGGTCTATAACCTGTGGAAAAGTTACACACGTTTCGAGAACCGAAGCAGCTTCAGTACATGAGTCTACCGGATTACCCTGAATACCTGTATCACGGATATACGTCAGAGAAAACGGAAGGGAACTACTTGTCCACTTGACCTGACTACCCTCTCTCTTTGGGATGAAAGAGATCCTAAACAAGAGATGCTGAAGGAAATGTATCGCATGATACGTGGACTCAACAAACTGGAACGCATGTATATCATGCTATGGCTGGACGGAAAAACTTATGAAGAAATAGCAGAAATCATCGGCACAAACCGAAACCAGGTAGCCACCACCCTTTACCGGATAAAAGAGAAATTGAAAAACAAAGCAAACCTTTAATACATCGAATCATGAATCTGGAAGAATTACAGACACTATGGAAAGAACTGGATGAGAAAATCCAACATCAAGAGTTGCTTCATCAAGAAGAAATCAAGCGTATACTGACTACCCGCAAAGAATCTACTTTGGAAAAGTTGATACGCATAGAACGTACAGGACTGATATTCCTCATCGCATGCGCCGTATTCTTTTCCATCGCCTGGACACAGAATCCCTATTTCGGTATGCTGAACGGCATTTTAGTTTCCTTGTTCCTACTGACTGGTATCGCATTCCAGTTCCGGTTCTGCCGGATGCTCCGGAACATAGAGCAGGAAAAGAATCTGGAACGACAACTGATTGAAATCGTCCGATACAAACGGAATACCAACCTCTCTTATCTGATAGGATATGCAGGTGTTTTTGCCTTCATTATCCTGTTCATGGTACAATTCGGTAGTTTAAAGAACCTGATGATACTAACAGGTGTCACTGGAATCGCCTTAACCGTAGACTTCTACCTTTACCATTACATCAGAGACAAAGTAAAAAGTTTTATCCAAGCCAGCAAAGAATTATCACAATTCAACTCATAAATCTGGCTTATCTCCACCTCACGACAAAACATCCTTACGTTTTACTTCAAACGTCTGCATGTTTTAGTTAAAAGGTACGGTTATTTTACATAAAACGTCCGCATGTTTTCATGAAGACATACGGACGTTTGAGGTGTACTGAACTTAGTTGACGGGTTAATAATTAAAATCATATATAGGTTTACACCTTTTTCGTATT
>ENA-ORTI01000763-ORTI01000763.1-human-gut-metagenome-genome-assembly--contig:-NODE-763-length-36599-cov-6.538255_pt1 | contig 36599 bp, 32 predicted proteins | sample MGYA00242071_ERZ509191 | MGnify/ENA primary metagenome ERZ509191 (study PRJEB26280, sample SAMEA2338832) | human gut metagenome | biome: human gut; feature: human-associated habitat; material: faeces...
CCCCGGTGAGCCATGCAGGAATGTCCAATTGCAGGAAAGACAGGAGCACGACCCCGGTCGAGCTGAGCTGGCTGAACACGGCCAGCCAGATGAGAAGCATCAGGCACACGCGGTTCATGCGGCTGCGGGCGATGGCCCGCCTGCCAAGCTCCTGCCGCCATGCCAGCTTTTCAAGCCGGACGGCCTCCGACGTCCAGAGCGGCGAGCTTGTCTGGTTCGGGAATTCCTGTGTCATGTCTTGTCCTCCATTCGGGGCAGCACGGCCTCGGCACAGCGCATGCCGTCAACGGCAGCGGAGAGAATGCCGCCTGCATAGCCCGCACCCTCGCCGCAGGGATACAGGCCCCGGAGCTCGCTCTGGCAGTCCTCGCCGCGCACGATGCGCACGGGGGAGGAGCTGCGCGTCTCCGGCGCGGTCAGCAGGGCGTCCGGCGCGTCAAAGCCGGGCAGCAGACCGGCAAGGCGGGGCATGGCTTGCTCCAGCGTGTCGGTCAGCTTTTTCGGCAGCGCGTCGTGCAGGTCGCACAGGCGAACGCCGGGACGGTAGGTCGGGCGGATACCGCCCTCAGCAGCGGAGGGGCGGTGCGCCAGAAAATCGCCGAGCAGCTGCGCAGGCGCGTGATAGTCCGCGCCGCCGAGGCGGAAGCAGGCCTGCTCGATCTGCTCCTGCCAGAGCATGCCGCCGAGCGGGCCGGGCTCCGGGAAGTCCTCCGGTGTCACGGAGGCCAGCAGGGCAGAGTTGGCGTTTTCGCCGCCGCGCGCGGCATAGCTCATGCCGTTCGTGACGACGCCGCCGGGCTGCGAGGCCGCGGCGACCACATGGCCGCCCGGACACATGCAGAATGTATAGGCCGCGCCGCCGTCCGGAAGGTGCACGGCGAGCTTATAGTCGGCCGGGGGCAGCTCGCCGCGCGGCTTGCCGTACTGCGCGCGGTCGATGACGGCCTGCGGATGCTCGATGCGCACGCCCATGGAAAACGGCTTCGGCTCCATCGGCACGCCCTGCGCATGCAGCATTTCAAACGTGTCGCGCGCGCTGTGGCCGATCGCAAGGATGACCTGCCGCGCCGGGAGCGTGTAGCTACCGGCCGGCCCGGCCACGGTCAGCGCCGCGATGTGTCCATCCTCCGTGGACAGCCCTGTCACGCGGTGGCCGAAGCGCACCTCGCCGCCGCGGTCGATGATCTCGTGCCGGAGGTTCTGCACGACCTCGACGAGCACGTCCGTGCCGATGTGGGGCTTGGCGTCGTAGGTGATGTGCTCCGGCGCGCCGTGCGCCGCGAACTCCGCGAGCACGAAGCCGATGCGCGCATCGTGTGTGCCGGTGTTGAGCTTGCCGTCGGAAAATGTGCCCGCGCCGCCCTCGCCGAACTGCACGTTGCACTCCGGGTCGAACGGCCCGCCCGCGCGAAACGCCGCGATCTGCGCGCTGCGCGTCTGCGCGTCCGGCCCGCGCTCGAGCACGATGGGCCGTGCGCCCGCGCGCGCGAGCAGCAGCGCCGCGAACATCCCCGCCGGGCCGAAGCCCACGATCACGGGGCGCGTCTGCGGCGGCGCGATGCGGGGGATGGGGTAAGTCTTGTCCTGCACGATCGCGGCGGTGCGGCAGCGGCGGACGAGCTTTCGCTCATCCCCGCGCACGGTCACGCCGACGGTGTAAACATAGTGAATATCGTCTTTTTTGCGCGCATCGAGCGACTTTTTGCGGATGCGCAGGCCGGTGATATCCTGGGGCTGGACTTTCAGCGCCCCGGCGGCAAGGGTGCGCAGCTGCGCCTCGTCCGCGCCGGGGGCGAGCTTCAGGTTCGAAATTGCGATCATCGGCACGCCCTCCCGGCCGCGCGGCCGCTGGCCCACGCCCACTGCAGGTTGTAGCCGCCGCAGTCGCCGTCAATGTCCAGCACCTCGCCGCAGGCGTACAGCCCCGGCACGAGAAGGCTGCCCATCGTCGCGGGGTCAAATTCGTCCGTGCGGATGCCGCCGGCCGTGACCTGCGCGCTCTCGAAGCCCTCCGTGCCGCGCACCGGCAGCGCGAAGCCCTTCGCCGCGCGCACGAGCGCCCTGAGTTCCTGGTCCGTCACGTCGCCGAGCGGCCGCCCGCCGGGGACGGCGGCGTAGCGCAGCAGCATCTTGCCCACGCGGTTGTGCACCGTGCCGGTCAGCATCTCTTCGCACGGGAGCGTGGGCGCGGCCGCGCGCCGCGCCTGCAAAAACGCCAGACAGTCCGGCGCGCTGTGTGCGCGCAGCAGGTCGAGCGTCACGGTCTGGCCCTCGCCGCCGCAGCTCGCCGCGCGGGAAATTTCAAAGATCGCCGGGCCGGACACGCCCTTTTCCGTGAACTGCACCTCGCCCGCGCTGCGCGCGAGGATGGCCCGGCCGCGCGTGAGCGTCACGCGCGCGTCTGCGCGCACGCCCTTGAGCGCGCGGGGATACGTCGGGTCGGTCGTCAGCTGCACGAGCGCGGGGTGCAGCGCCGTGCGCCGGTGGCCGAGACTCTGCAGCAGGGTATACCCGTCGCGCACGCCGCCGGCCTTCGCCCCGGCAGCGCCGCCGCACGCGATGATGACGCGGTCGGCGGGGATCGTTTCGCTTTCCGTCTCGATGACAAAGCCGCGCCCCTGCCGGCGCACGGCCGTCACGGCCTCGCCCGCGCGCAGGGCGATGTTCGGCCGCGCGAGCGCGAAGCGCAGCACGTCCACGACGCTGTTGGCCGCGTTCGAGAGCGGGTACACGCGCCCGCCCGGCTCCGTCACGGTCATGAGCCCGTGCGCGGCGAACCAGCGCAGCGCCGCCTCCGGCGGGAAGGCCGCGAGCGCCGGCGCGGCAAAGTCCGGCTGCGCGCCGTGGTAGTTTTCAGGCGCGGCGCCGGTGTTCGTCAGGTTGCAGCGGCCGTTGCCGGTCACGGCGAGCTTGCGTCCCACGCGCGCCTGCCGCTCGAAGAGCAGGATTTTATTTTCCGGTTGTTCGGCGGCGGTCAGCGCGGCCATCATGCCGGACGCGCCCGCGCCGATGACTGCGATCGTCATGGCGATGCTCCGTTTCTATCGTTTTCTTTCCTTATTAAACCACACTTCGCCCGCAAATACAAGAAAACGGAGGGCGTCCCTGACGTCACGCACGCAGGGATCGTCCTTGTGCCTTCGCTCGACCGGGATTGAGGCCAAAGCCTCTCCTTACACAGGGGAGCCGAGGGCGTATCACCGAAACTGCCAACAGGAATCTCTGCCTGCCCCCGCAAACAAAAAACCGGCGGCAGCCAATCTGGCTGCCGCCGGTCTTCCGGGCGTGTGGTCACTTTTTCGGCACGTCGCACTCGGGCATCAGCTCGTCGCTCATGACGGCCAGCACGTGCTCGAACGTCGCCAGTTCCTCGGGCGTGAACCGCTCGTGGATGCGCGCCATCACCGTGTCGATGTAGCTCTGCATGAGGCCGTTGTAGCAGTAGAACTTGTCCGACAGCTTCAGGTGGTATTCGCGCCGGTCGGTGTCGGAGTTCTCCTTGACGATGTAGCCCTTGCGGATGAGATTGTTGACCTTATAGGTCGCATTGGACTGCGAGATGCCGAGAAAATCCGCAAACTGACCGATGGTCGGCGCGTCGAGCTCGTGGATGACCTCGACGGAGAACGCCTCCATCGCGCTCAGCGAGCCCTCGCGCTCGCGCACCTGCGAAAACAGGCGGCGAAAAAATTGCAGCTTAAACTTCTCGTACACACTCTGAAAATTCTGCTCCAGCATCGGAAGCTCCCCCCTTACTTCTTCGATTCGCAAGACATTTTCTTTTTTACACCAAAGTGGCAAAAAAGTAAAGAGCCGGACGCGGAGAAATTCCCGCGTCCGGTAAAATTAAGCAGAATTTAACGCCTCACGGCGCTTTCGGCCCTTCGTCGGGCTTGGACTGGGGTGCGTCCTCGCCGAGGACCTCGCCCGTCGTCTCGACGGCGGTGGCGTCGTCCACGAAGTCGTGCACGGCGGCCTTCACGTCCTTGACAAAGATGGCGGCATACACGACGGTGCACAGGTTCTGCACGCCGTCGACGATGAGCGACACGCCCATCATGATCGTGAGCACCTGCTTGCCGTCAAAGGGGTTGAACACCAGCAGGATGCCCAGCACCAGGCACACGACCGTGCACACGAGCGTGACCCACCACGAGTGCGCGCCCATGCGCCGCGAATCAACGGCGACCTGCAGCTTAAAGACGCTGTCGACAAGCACGAGCAGGCCGATCATGACCGAGAGGATGTCCGTCAGCGCCGGCGCGCGCCAGAGCATGAGCGCGCCGAGGATGATGCAGAACAGGCCGACTGCAAAGTCGAACCGGATGGCCACACCCTCGACCTCGCGGATGAAATAGAGCACGATCTTCATCACGCCGAACACGGCCATAGCCGCGCCGAGAATGCGGCAGATCATGACCAGCGACGTCTCGGGGTTCACGACAAGATAGATGCCGAGCAGCAGGAACATCGCGCTGAGCACGACGTAGCTCCACTTGATGCGCTTGAATACCTTCATGCCTTTCCTCCTTACAGGCCGAGCGGCTCGTCGATGAGCACGACCTCGACCTTGGCCATGTCCATCATCTGTCCCCAGAGCACGAGCAGCGCGTTGCAGCCGCGGCTCTTGCTGCGGCAGTCGAGGCAGCGACCGACCGTGTGGCACGGCTGGTCGCCGTCAAAGCGCCGCATGTTCTGCACGGCGGCGGTGTTGCGCGCACGCGACAGGGCACTGTCAAAGTCCGGGCAGATCTTGTTCGTGCCCGCGACGATGTACACCGTCTTGCCGATGCCGTAGACCATGGCGGCAAGACGGTTGCCGCGGCCGTCGATGTTGAGGATCTGGCCGTCGGCGGTGATGGCGTTGGCGCTGCTGAGGTACACGGGCGCGGTCAGCGCGTGGTCGAGCGTGTCAAAGCCCGGCGTGCGCCAGTGCCACCAGACGGTGTTGTGCTTGGTGAGCCGGTCGTACAGGCCGATCTGGTCGATGGTCTTGCTGCCGCCGATGCCGACGGTGGTGCCGTCGATCGCGCCGTCGAGATAGTCCGCCGCCTCGCGCCCCGTGGCGAAGTGCTGCACGGCGAAGCCGCGGCCGGTCAGGGCACGGATGGTTTTTTCGATGTCCATGGGACATGCCTCCATTTTGATATATTCTGCCCTTATCCTACCATCGTCATCCGCCGCTGTCAATTTCCTTTGCGGTTGAATCCGGCGGCGCGCTTTGCTATAATGGCGGCAGACAGACACAGAGGGGAGAAACGTTTCATGCAGTTACTTTATGCACTGGCAAAGCTGCGCACACCGTTTTTGGACACGGTGCTCGGCGCGCTCACCAACTGCGGCGGCGAGATCGTGTTCATGGCCGTCGCCATCATCGTGTTCTGGTGCGTGAGCAAGTCCTGCGGGTACTATATGCTCACGGTCGGCTTCGTCGGCACGATCGTCAACCAGCTTCTCAAGCTGGTGTTCCGCATCCCGCGCCCGTGGGTGAAAGACCCGAATTTCCAGATCGTCGAGAGCGCCCGGGCCGAGGCCACCGGCTACTCGTTCCCGAGCGGGCACACGCAGAATGTCTTCGCCTCCTTCGGCTGCCTCGGCCGCTGGACGAAGCGGACGTGGCTGCGCGTGGTCTGCGCCGCCGTGATCGTGCTCACGGCGTTCTCGCGCATGTACCTCGGCGTGCACACGCCGCTGGATGTCGGCGTGTCGTTCGGCCTCGGGCTTGTGCTGGTGTTTGCGCTCTACCCGCTCTTTCGGGACATTGACAGCCACCCGAACCGGCTCTACTGGCTTTTCGGCGTCATGGCCGTGCTGGGCCTTGCGTATCTGCTCTTTGCCGAGCTCTGGCCATTTCCCGCGGACGTGGACGCCGCCAACCTCGCCTCCGGCCGCAAGAACGCCTACACGCTGCTCGGCGCGGTGCTGGGCATGACGTTTTCCTACTGGCTCGACCGGCGGTACGTGCACTTTGACGTGCGCGCCGTCTGGTGGGCGCAGGTGCTCAAGGCCGTGCTCGGCCTCGCCATCACGATCGGCCTGCGCACCGTGCTCAAAGCGCCGCTGCTCGCGCTGTGCGGCGGGCACAATATTGCCAATCTCATCCGCTATGCGCTCATGGTCATTTTTGCCGCCGGCATCTGGCCGATGACCTTTGGCTGGTTCGGCCGCCTCGGGCGGAACAAACCTGTGCCCGGCACGTCAGATTGAATTGACTTGTCGTCATAAGTGTGTTACTATTTATAAAGTTATGTAAACATGCCAACACGGACATAAAGAGGTGCGTATCACATGGACAAACACGCATTGGATCCTGCCTGCCTGCTCGGTGATCGGCTGCAGACGCTCTCGCGCGCGGAGCTGACCGCGCTGGCCGAGGCGCTGTGCCGCATCCTGGCGGAGCGCGGGACATATCACGGCGGCATCCGCCCGGACAACATCAGCCGCGCCGCAGACGGCACGGTCGGTCTTGGCGCGCCCGCCCGCACGGACACGAAGGACTGGACGACCGAGGAGCTGGAGTTCATGGCGCCCGAGGTGTTCTGGAGCGGCACGCTCGACGCCTCGGCCGATGTGTATTCGCTCGGCCTGCTGCTGTATGCGGGCGTGTCGGGCGGCCGTCTGCCGTTTTACCCGGACGACCGTGCGCCGCTGCCTGAGGACCAGACCGACGCACTGCGCCGCCGCATGAACGGTGAGGCGCTGCCCCCGGCGCGCAAGGCCGGGCGCGGCCTGCAGGAGATCATCGCGCGCGCCACGCAGTGCAAGCCGGACGACCGCTACGCCACGCCGGCGGAGCTGTGCGCCGCGCTTGAGCAGTATGACGCCGAACAGCGCCGCAGTGTGCCGACCGCGCAGGAGATGTTCAACAAGCCCGAGCAGGAGCTCAGCGAGGTCGAGCGCATGATGCTCGACATCCTCGCCGAGGAGGCCGCCGCGCCTGTGCCGGAGGCTGAGCCGGAGATCGCGGCCGAGCCCGAAGCGGAAGCTGAGTCTGAGCTGAAGTTTGAGCTGAAGACCGAGGCGGAGGAAGCCCCGGTCATTGAGCCGGAGGCCGAACTCGAGTCGGAAGCAAAGCCAGAGGAAACCCCGGCTGCCGAACCGGAAGCAAAGCCAGAGGAAACCCCGGTCACCGAGCCGAAACCGCAGCCCGAGCGCAAGCCAGAACCGCAGCCGCTGCCGAATAAATTCCGCCCCGAGAAGCGGCCCGTCCAGCCGGAGACCCCGGCGAAGCCGAAGTCGGAAAAGAAGCCGGAAAAGCCGCCTGTGAAAAAGCCGGAGGCCTACCGTCCCGCCCCGTCCAAGCCGAAAAAGCAGCCGTCGGCCGAGCAGCGCCAGTCGCACAAGGCGGGCATCCTGCTGACCGTGCTCATCATCTGCGCGGCCGTGCTGGCCGTGCTGCTGCTGCGCTCGCTCGGCGTGTTCGGCACGCCCGCCACGGCGGAGACCACCCCGACGCCGACTGTCCCCGTCGAGACCGTCGTCCCGACCGAGACGCCCACGCCCACCCCGACGCCGAAGCCGGAGCCGACATATGAAGTCGTCACGGTGGACGTCTCCTGGGCCGACGCCGAAGCGGCGGCCGAGGCCAAGGGCGGCCACCTCGTTGTGATCGACAGCGCCGAGAAGTGGACGCGCGTCGCCCAGCTGGCCGACGAGTCCGGCCTGACCTATGTCTGGATCGGCCTGCACCGCACCGACAGCGGCGAGCTCGCCTGGGTCAAGGACAACGTTGACCCGGTCTATAACTGGGCGTCCGGCGAACCGTCTGTGCACGATACCAACGGCGCCGCCGAGGATTACGTGCTCATCACGAGAACGTCCAGCGGCTGGTATTATAACGACTGCATCGGCGATCCCGCCGGCCGTTACCCACAGTTCTACAGCGGCAAGATCGGCTATATCATCGAGATCGACCCGTAAAACGTGCAAAAAGCTCCCCGGCCATCCGGCCGGGGAGCGATTTTTTTGCGCAGCGTTCAGGTCTGCCAGTCGGTGACTGGTTTGCCGTCGCTGTCGGTGAATGTGCCGCAGGCGATCATGATCAGGTCGACCAGCGCGCCGATGCCGAAGCAGCCGGCCGTGAGCAGCCAGAGCACGCCCGTGCCGATCTTGCCGACGTAGAAGCGGTGGATGCCGAGCCCGCCGACGAAGATGCACAGCAGCAGCGTGATCAGGCGCGATTTCGGGCTGGCGTTCGGGTCAACGGTTTTTGTCGGTGCCACGGCGCAGCCGCACTTTGGGCAGACAACGGCTTCGTCGACCAGCTGCGCGCCGCAATGAGCGCAGTATTTCATGGTGTTTCCCCTCCTTCGCTGCCGCCGCAGCGGCCGCGATACTTGTCACATGGCGGCGATACCTGTCATGTGATAAAATCAGTGTAGCATTCCGCCGGTGGCTTGTCAATTCCGGCGCAGCGCTCGCAGCCGAAATTTGCCGCCTGCGGTCAAAAAACCGCCCCGGGAGCGATGCTCCCGGGGCGGATAGCGAAAACTGTCGTGAAATGCTGGCTTTTTTCGCCTTGCTATAATATAATATAATTCAAATTTTTATATCCACTTGACAGACTATCAGAAACGAGGTTTTGTGATATGAGAACTTTTAGAGATTATTCTCCAGAAGAAAGAAGGAATTTTATTACACTATCAACAGGCGAATATTACCCTGATATCTTAGAAGATGCTTGCAGACTATATTCTCCCGTTTTGGAAATGTTTTCACAGTTGCTGAATCGCTCTGAAAGTTCCAGTGCCCTATTTATGAATATTGCGGACGTTCCTACCCAGTGGATGAGAATTCAGCTATGCAGAGTCTTCAGAAAATATGTATCTCCAGAGACACCTGTTGAAATGCTGAAAAAGAAGACACAGGCAAGAAAGATATGTGAAGATTTCGGAGAAGGTTTTCGCCCTATTCATGTAGTCCAAGAAAAGTTTGATGCTCGTCCTATGCCAGATGAGGCCCTTTGTGCTATCCTCTGGGAGTATAAGGACAGGGGCAAAAAAGGTTATGACTTAACCGATAAATTCTTTGATATGATACAAGCGAAATTTTCTGATCTAAATATCTGGGGCCCTCGTGGAGCAGGTGCGGATGTTCAAGCAAAATCGATTTGGAATGATTATCCAAACGAAAGCCGACCTCTTGATTTCGTCATTTCTTCTGATGATAAGAAAACAATTTATGCCGTTGGTCTTGCACGGTATGACGGAGATCGCGGAGGAGCTCAGGAAGACGACAGAACTGGCGGCTATAAAAACTGTGCAGATGAAGTATTAGAGTATGTTCACTCGCACGGGTTAAATACAAAAGTAATTTTTTTGAATGATGGTCCTGGTTTGCTTCTTGGCTCAATGTGGGAAGATTATTCTAGAATTGAAGAACGTCATCCAAACGAAGTGAAAGTCGTTACGCTGCGAATGATTGACGAACGTCTTACTGAATCTTGGTTGAAAGGAGAGTAATAATGGCAACAGGTGTCCCGCCAAAAAGCGGAATGAAAAGGGGCGAAGTTTCTGTTTCTCTTACCTATGAAGGAAAAAAAGACGTTTCCACTATTCTCTCACAATCGTTCAATCAGTACAGCCTTCAAATTCCTATAAATGGTGGGGGAGAAAACAAATTTTTTTTGGGGGATAATCTTGATGTTCTGCTTTACTTATTGAATAGTGGATATAAGAATAAGATCCGTCTGGTTTATATTGACCCGCCTTTTGCGACTACTTCCGTGTTCGTAAATAGGAATCAAGAACATGCTTATAGCGATTCTCTTTGTGGTGGAGAATTTGTGGAGTTTTTAAGAGAAAGGTTAATTCTTATCAAAGAATTGCTTACTGATGACGGCTCTATTTATTTGCACTTAGACGGTAAAATGGCATTTACCATGAAGCTCATTATGGATGAAATCTTTGGAGAGAATAATTGCCGAGCATTTATCACAAGGAAAAAGTGCAGCACAAAGAATTATACAAAAAACACATATGGCAATATTTCCGACTACATCATGTTCTATTCAAAAACGGACAAGTATGTATGGAATCGTCCGTTTGTCCCTTGGGAATACGACAAGATGATAGAACAATATCCATGTATTGATGAACACGGTCGAAGATATAAAAAAGTCCCTGTTCATGCACCTGGTGTTAGAAACGGGGAGACAGGGAAAGAATGGAGGGGAAAACTGCCGCCGAAAGGGAAGCACTGGCAATACTCCCCTGATAAATTAGATGAATTAGATGCTGCCGGAGAGATATATTGGAGTCCCACTGGGAATCCACGAAGGATAGTATTTTGCGACCCATCAAAAGGAATCCCTATTCAAGACATTTGGATGGATTATCGTGACTCAATCAACCAGTCGCAGAAAACCACTGGATATCCTACAGAAAAGAACTTCGATATGCTGAGAATGATTGTTAAAGCATCATCCAACGAGGGCGATATGGTTATGGATTGCTTTGCGGGCAGCGGAACAACTCTCGGTGCTGCATTCGAAGCAGGAAGAAAGTGGATCGGCGTTGATAATAGCCCAGAGAGTCTTAAAGCAATTCTTAAAAGATTTGTCCATGGTCTCGAAGCATATGGCGATTATGTTAATGTTCAGAATTATACTCAGTGTTCGCTTGATTTGGCGGGAAAATGTGGATTCAATATTTATACCAACGAAGACACGTCTGCAACGGTACAAAGTATTTGTAAGTAAAAGCGGTATGAGGAAATTTCAAGGTTCCTCATACCGTTTTCTTACTGTGCCACCGTAACATTTTTCGCGCCTACTATCCTACTGAAAAGAGTGGTCCGGCTTCTGCCGGACCACTCTTAAATTTACAAATGCAAGGTTTCTTACTCGCCGAAGTAGCGCTTGAGCAGACCCTCGAACGCCTTGCCGTGGCGGGCCTCGTCGCGGGCCATCTCGTGCACGGTGTCATGGATCGCGTCGAGATTGTACTGCTTGGCCAGCTTTGCGAGCTGGAACTTGCCGTCGGTCGCGCCGTTCTCGGCATCGACGCGCATCTCGAGGTTCTTCTTCGTGCTGTCGGTGATGACCTCGCCGAGGAGCTCGGCGAACTTCGCGGCGTGCTCGGCTTCCTCGTGGGCGGCCTTCTCCCAGTACAGGCCGATCTCCGGGTAGCCCTCGCGGTGCGCCACGCGCGCCATGGCCAGATACATACCGACCTCGGAGCACTCGCCCTCGAAGTTGGCTCTCAGACCGTCGACGATCTCCTTCTGCACGTCGGCCGGAACATCGGAACCGAACGCCTTGCCCACGCCGACGACGTGCTCGGCAGCCCAGGACTTCTCAGCCTTCTGCTCGATGAACTTGGAGCCGTCAACATGGCACACCGGGCACTCGACCGGCGGCTGCTCGCCTTCGTAAACGTAACCACAGACACTGCAAACCCATTTTTTCATAGTCAAATTCCTCCTGATGTTTTGATTTCGATCGTTGGTTGTTTTATTCGGAAGCGGATCCCTTGTCCGCTTGCTGACAAGTTTTGCACAGCCCCGTGAACGTGATGCTGCACCCGAGCACCTGCGCGTCCGTCACGCCCTGGGCGAGGGCACACAGCTGCGCCTCCGGCTCACCGGGCAGCGGCACGTCGATAACCCGGCCGCACTGCACACAGTGCAGGTGCGCGTGGGGGTTCGTGCGGGCGTCGAACCGCTCCTGCCCGCGGAACACGCCGACGCTCATCGCGTCGCCCTCTTCGGCGAAGAGGCTCAGGTTCCGGTACACCGTGCCGAGGCTCAGGTCGGGATAGTCCGGCTTGAGCTGCTGGTAGAGCTCCTGCGCGGTGGGGTGGGCGGTCGTCGCTGCGAGGGCTTCGAGGATGACCTGCCGCTTTTTGCTGTTTTTGCGTGCGGGCATCGAAGCACCTCCTTGAAAATCAGTAACAAGAATTATTACTGATATAAAGATACCACAGGAAACCGCATTTGTAAAGCCCTTTTTGCGAATGATTCTCAAGATTGTGCATTCTGCTGCATTTCCAGCGCCCGGTTTCGGCATTTGTGCGCAAAATGATCGGCCGCGCGGTCACCGCGCGGCCGGAAGGGAGGAGAAAAATTTGCGCATATGCGCAGGGAGAGCACATGTCCGGTGCCGCGGCGGCCACGCCGCGACGGATGAGATGTCGTGGGATATGCGGTGCACGACCGGCGGCGCTGAAGAAACCATGACCTTTCCACCGCATCCGCTTCGCTGCGCTCAGCGCCTTCTCCTCAAGGAGAAGGCTTTGCACGCCCGGCCGAGGCCACAAGGAGAAGGCTTAGGGTGCGCGTCGGACACGCGGTGCGCCGCGCACCTCACCGCCTGCAGATGTTGGCCGTGATGCCGCACAGCGCCTGCGCGCACTCCATGTCCCACCTGCCCGAGCGGGCGATGTCGTCGATCGAGAGGATGCCCGCGAGCTTGCCGCCCTCGGTCACGGGCAGCCGGCGCACCTGCGCCGCGCGCATGGTTTCCATCGCGCGGCGGATGTCCGCGCCGGCTTCGACCGTCACGGGGTCGCGCGACATGATGCTGCGCACGGTCACGGCGCCCGGGTCGTCCCCGGACGAGACACAGCGCACCACGATGTCGCGGTCGGTGAGCATCCCGGCGAGCGTGCCGTCGTCCTCGCACACGGGCAGCGCGCCGATGCCGCGCATACGCATCAGCCGCGCGGCGGCGACGACCGGCTCGTCCGGATGCGTCACGGCGGCAGCGCCGGTCATGTAATTGCGGACCTGCATGAAAACACCCCCTTTGGCCGGAAGCTCCGTCTGCGGAGATTCTCGCCCGCCGGGGGTGGTTTTATACCTATTATAATATGTCGCACCGTGTCGGGCCCGGTCACTGCACGAGCCGGGCGAGCGCCGGGCCGGCGCTCTCGCCGAACAGGCGCACGGCGCGTATGGCCTCCTGCAGCGTGTTGCCGCTGCTGCCGACCTCGATGATGAGCGACCCGCGCGTGAGGTGCTGGTTGTAGCGCTCGTTGACGAGCGTGATCGGCCGCATCAGCGTCGGGTGCGCCGCATTCACCGCATCCTGCAGATACACCGCCAGGCGCAGGTTCTCCTCCCAGTACGGGTGGTAGAGCCCCGAGGCGTTCGTGCCCACGAGCAGCATCACCTGCGAGCACGCGGCATCGGGCAGCTCGGCCACTGTTTTATAGACCACGCTGTCCGAGCACAGCGCGTCGCGGTGCAGGTCGATGACGATGCGCAGGCTCGGGTACTGGTTCAGGTACTCCTGCACGGCCGCGCCCGAGCGGTTGTACGAGCCCGTGTAGCTCGGGTAGTCGTAGATCGTCCGGTCGTGCAGCACCTGCAGCCCGGCGGACGCGAGCGTGTTGGCCAGCACGTCGCCCACGTGCACAATATTATAATTGGTGTCCTCCGTGCGGCACGTGTCGCTCGCGGGATAGAGGTCGCGCCCCGCGGGGGTGAAGGCTTCGCTCGCGTGCGTGTGCATGATGAGGATCTGCGGTTCGCCCACCGGCAGCACGACGGCCGGGCCCTGCTGCAGCAGCGCGGCCGCATCGACCGCGATGTCCGTCTCGTTTTTGATGCTCAGCCCGCCCGCGATGCTCGTCGCCACGATCGGCAGCCCGTCGGCCGTCGTGGTGGGCGCGTCCTCGTCGGCGTCGGCGTCCGCGGTGGGGGCGGGTGTCGTGGCCGGCGCGGGCGTGGCCGCGCTGAGCGCCGCTGCCGCCTCCGGTGTGGGGGATGCGTCCACCGGCGGCGCACCCAGCTCCATGCGCACCGATGCCAGCAGCAGCTGCTCCGGGTCGAGCCAGAGCCGCAGCCTGTCCGCGAGCGGCGCGCCGCCCGCCGCAGCCGATGCGATCTGCAGGCCGAACACGGTCAGCCCCACGCAGGCCAGTTTTTGCCGCAGCGTCATATCTGCTCACCTCCGATTGCATTCTCCACAATATATATGGTTTCGGGGGTGGAATTATGTCACCGTATCTGCTATACTGAGCACCGGAATATTTCAAAGGAGGCGTCGTCATGACGATCACATACCGGCCGAAAGGTGTCTGCTCCCGCCTGATGCGGGTGGAGGTGGAGAACGGAATTATCCGCAAAGTTGAGGTGCAAGGGGGGTGCAGCGGCAACCTGCAGGGCATTTCGCGGCTCCTGGTGGGGATGCCGGTGCAGCAGGCCATCGAGCGCATGGAGGGCGTGCGCTGCGGCAGCAAGCTGACCTCCTGCCCGGATCAGCTTGCCAAGGCGCTGCGTCAGGCGCTGTGAGGCGGGAAAAAGATTAACATAATTCTTTCAAATAATAAAAATAGTTGACATAATGCAAGTTTGCAAGAATTTTTTGCGAACTTGCATCTTTTTATTTTGGTCACTTTGCGTCGAATTGACGGTTTTAGTCAAAGTAAACAACACAATTTCTTGCGTATAATTGTGTCGTATAACACTATATTTTGTTGTTTACGCATTTTTTTGTGGATATTATTCAGAACTTAAAAAGACGCTTTGTGCAATTTGCCGATTGCGTGCGGTTTGAAAAATGAATATAATTATCCATAACGGGGCGCGTGGATTGAAATGTTTGCACCCTGTGATGAATCAGCAAAGGAGGCTGCACGTCATGAATCGAACGAAAAAAGCGGGCCTGTCCGTGAAGTCGGGCCTGTCGCTGATGTGCATCGTCTGCCTGCTTTGCGGCTTATTGTGCGGATTTTTCTGGCTCGCCGGTGAAAGCTCGGCGCTGGCCGCCGGGCCGGACGGCAGCGCGCCGGCGGCAAAGACGGTCGTGAGCGGGGATGTGTCCCTGGCCGCGCCCGAGCGCGACGAGAAGCTCGCGGTGCAGGCAGCCGCGCAGGCGACCTCGCCGGTCGTGCGCACGGTCGCCGTCGGCATGGACGCCGGCGACTACACCGAGACCGTCACCTGCGACTACACGCCCGTGTATGTGGACGACCGCTTCGGCGGCTACTGCTACGTGCTCGACGATGCGGTCTGGCTCCCGGCGGATGCGTTCGCCGAGATGCTCGGCCTCGAGAGCGACACGGTCACGGACGGCGACACCGAGACCGTCACGGTCGACGGCGCGGACATCGCGGCGACCTACGGCGAGACGTACTACACGGCCAACGGCCGCTGCTTCTACGCGCCCGACGGCGTGTATGCCCTCGACGGGGAAGTGGTGCTGCCGCTGGCGGATCTGGAGAAGATCTTCGGCGTAACGGCCGTGCTCAGCGAGGACCATACCAGTCTGCGCGTCGATGCCTCCGAGCAGGCGCTGCTCGAGAGCGGCGAGAGCTATTACGGCGCGCGTGATGTCTATTGGCTCAGCCACATCATCAATGCCGAGGCCGGCAACCAGCCCATGGACGGGCAGATCGCGGTCGGCAACGTCGTGCTCAACCGCGTGGCGGACGAGCGCTTCCCCAACAGCGTCAAGGAGGTCGTGTTCGACCGGCGCGGCGGTGTGGCGCAGTTTTCGCCCACGGCCGACGGGCGCATCAGCCTCACGCCGGACGAGGATGCCGAGCTTGCGGCGAAGCTCGCCTTCGAGGGGTACGCCCCGGTGGGCGAGAGCCTGTATTTCATCAATCCCTCGGCCTGCAACGCCTCGTGGTTCAACAGCCGCCTGACCTACACGGCCACGATCGGCGACCACGTCTTTTACGCATAATAGCTGCACAGACAGCACAGCCGCCCGCACGGAGACCCGTGCGGGCGGTTTTTCGTGGCGTCACGCGCCATGGCGATCCCGTTACCGTGCATGCTCGACCGGTGCCAAGCCTTCTCCCTGCCGAGAAGGTGCTGAGCGCAGCGAAGCGGATGCGGCGGAAGAGGTCTGCTTTACCCGGCGTGCCTGCTCACCCGCACCCGCCCGGGACTGGACGCGCGGGGGAGAATGTGATAAGATGGCGGCAACCGATCATTTTTGGAGGCAAGCATGGACGAACTTCTGCGCGCGGGGTTTGCCGCGCTGGGTCTGCCGCTCGACGCGGCGGCGCTGGCCCGTTTTCAGACATATTACACGCTGCTCGACGAGCGCAGCAAGGTCATGAACCTGACGGCCATCCACGGCGAGACCGACGTGGCGCAGCTGCACTTTCTCGATTCGGCCGCCCTGCTGACGGTCGAGCCGCTTGCCGGCAAGTCGGTCATCGACGTCGGCACGGGCGCGGGCTTTCCCGGCCTGCCGCTGAAGATTGCGCAGCCGGACATTTCGCTCACGCTGCTCGACAGTCTGGATAAGCGCGTGCGCTTTCTCGGCGACGTCTGCGCCGCGACTGGCCTCACGGACGTGACGTGCCTGCATACGCGCGCCGAGGAGGCGCCGGAGCTGCGCGGGCAGTTCGACGCGGCGGTCTCGCGCGCGGTCGCGCGGCTGTACCTGCTGTGCGAGCTGTGCCTGCCGTTTGTGCGCACGGGCGGGGTGTTTCTCGCCATGAAAGGGCCGGATTGCGCCGCAGAGCTCGACGAGGCGCGCAGCGCCATCCGCAAGCTCGGCGGCACGTATGAGCGCACGGCGCACTACACCATCCCCGGCACGGACGTGACGCACAGCGTCGTCGTCATCCGCAAGACGGCGCCCACACCGCCGAAGTATCCCCGCCGCTGGGCGAAGATGCAGAAGGAACATTTGTAAAGTTGAAAACACGCCCGACGCAGATGCGCCGGGCGTGTTTCCGTATTCCGATGTCGTGCGGTCAGTCCAGCACCTGCGCCAGCACGGCCAGCAGCGCGTCGACCTGCGCGTCCGTCGTGGCCCACGAGGTCACGAACCGCACGGTCTGGTGCGCCGCGTCCACGCGGGCGGTCGTGTTGAACGCGACCTGCTCCTGCAGCCGCGCGATCTGCGCATCTGACAGGATGGGGAAGATCTGGTTCGTCGGCGAGGGCACGTACATTGCGATGCCGCGGTCCGAGAGCGCGGCGGCGATGCGCTGCGCCTGCGCGTCCGCGTGCCGGCCCAGCTCGAGCCAGAGGTCGTGTTCCATCGCGGCGGCGAATTGCACGCCGAGCAGGCGGCCCTTGGCGAGCATGGCGCCGTTGCGCTTCATCGCGCGGCGGAAGCCCGGCTTGAGCGCGTCGTTGACGATGACCATTGCCTCACCGAAGAGCAGGCCGTTTTTCGTGCCGCCGATGTAAAACGCATCGCACAGCCGCGGCAGATCCTCCGGCTGCAGGTCGCTGCCCGCGGCCGTGAGCGCCTGCGCCAGCCGCGCGCCGTCGAGATACAGGTACATCCCGTGCGCGTCGCACGCCGCGCGCAGGGCGGTCAGCTCCGCCATGGTATAGACAGTGCCGAGTTCCGTCGCGTCGGACACGTACACCATGCGCGGCAGCACCATGTGCTCGTCATACACGCCCGGCGCAGCGCAGTGCTGCGCGGCGGCGTCGGCGATGGCGGCGGGGGTGAGCTTGCCGTCCGCGCCGGGCACGGCGATCACCTTGTGGCCGGTGGCCTCGATCGCGCCGGTCTCGTGCACATTGATGTGGCCGGTGTCGGCCGCGACCATGGCCTCCCACGGGCGCAGGAAGGCGGCCGCGGCGAGCTGGTTCGTCTGCGTGCCGCCGACGAGGAAGTGCACGTCGGCGTCCGGGCAGGCGAAGCGGGCGCGGATGGCGTCGGCCGCGCGGCGGCAGTCGTCGTCGAGCCCGCAGCCCGGCGTGGAGCAGAGGTTGGTGTCGCACAGGGCACGCAGCACGTTCGGGTGCGCACCCTCGGAGTAATCGTTCTGAAAGCGGAGCATGGCGGATCACCTTTCGTTTGGACAGGATTCGGCACACTGCGCGTGCCGCTGAGGCTTATCATAGCCCCGGCGGCGGGGGCTTGTCAATGCGGCGCGGCTTTTTCGGTGGCCACGCCGCGACGGATGCAATCTGGCTTTTTTCTTGTCAGAGGCAAGAAAAAAGCCGGCAGCTTTCGCTGCCGGCCAGCCCGCCAATGCCGTGTGAGCCCAGTTACAACCTGCACAAGAAGGCAGGTGGGTCGCCTCTCTGCTGTTTCTCTGCTTCCAACGTCCAACCGGCATCTTTCAGCCGGCCGGGAGGCCTGCAATCCGCAGCGGAAGTTCTGGCATCCCTTATAAGAGATGTGGGTTTAAATGAGCTCTGAGCACTCAGTCGTGCTCCACGCACACAGCAGGACTTATTCCCATGCTATGCGCCGCGCGGGAACTTATTCCTCCGCGCCGCCGTCAGATTCTTCGTCCTCGTCGGCGAAGATCTCTTCCATATAGTAATTGTACACCTTGTCCAGCTCGTCGTCATCGTCGATGGAGCCGAAGAGCTCCTCGCCGTTTTCCTCCATGATCTTGAGCAGGATGATGCCGAAATCGGGGTCGTCCTCGTCCATATCGGCGGGGAGCGCCGCGAGATAGTCCTGACCGTCGAGCTCAAACTCGTTGAGCACTTCCAGCTCGAACTCGTTGCCGTCCTCGTCCTCGATCGTCAGATAATCGCTGCCGAATGCTTCACTCATCGGGGTGTCCTCCAGTTGTGATCGTTTTCTGGTTTCAGTGTACCCCATCTGGCGTGTAAAATCAAGTCCTTTTACGACCCCAGATCCTCCAGCAGCAGCAAAAGCTGCTCCTGACTGCCGACGGTGATGCCGCCGCGCAGCAGCTCCTGGTCGGCGCGGCGCAGTCCGGCGACCTCGATGCCGGTCACCTGCAGCGGCCTGCGGTCGGCGTCGGAGGCGAACACGCTCACATAGCCCTCGTAATCCCGCAGGATATATTCCGCCTGCGCGCCGTCGTAGGACGTGGCCGGCGCGTCCGCGCCCGGCTGCTGCAGGGAGGACATCGCCGCCCCCGCGACGAACGGCGACACGGCGCACAGCGCCGTCACGACCGTTAGTGCCAGCGTTCGTTTCATATGCCTCGCTCCTTTCACCGGAAAGTTTGTCCAACGCGCGCGCATTTCATACCCGCCGGACAAAAACGCGCGAAAGACTATCCCCAGTTGACAGAGTGTGCTATAATATCATTTAACCGTTTTTATGCGCTGAATATCGACCGGGTTTTTGACCCGATAATGTGTATTATCAGGGAGGTGCGTCACTGCCTATGGCAAAACGACCGAAACCATCATCATCCGCCCCGCGCGCGGCCCAGGCCGCGGATGCGACCGTGAGCGTCGCGGGCACTGTGCTGCGCGTGCTCGGCACGATCCTGCTGATCGTGCTCGTCACGGGGCTGCTGTTTTTGTGCATCTTCGCGTACTATGTGAAAAACTGTCTGTCCACGGATCTCGACGTGCAGCTCTCGGACTTCACGGTCTCGCTCTCAAGCTCGATTTTGTATGAGGATTCCGACGGCAACTGGCAGAACCTCACGAACCTCTCGAGCACGGAAAACCGCGTCTGGATCGACTATGCCGACATCCCCAAGGACATGGAGCACGCGGCCGTCGCCATCGAGGACAAGCGCTTTTACAAGCACAAGGGCGTGGACTGGTACCGTACGACCGGCGCGTTCATCAACATGTTCCTGTCGATGAAAAACGACTTCGGCGGCTCGACCATCACGCAGCAGCTGATCAAAAACCTCACCAAGCAGGACGATATCACCGTGCAGCGCAAGCTGCTCGAGATCTTCCAGGCGCTCGAATTTGAGAAGTCCTATGATAAGGAAGAGATCATGGAGTGGTACCTGAACATCGTCTACTTCGGCGAGGGGTGCAACGGCGTCTATACCGCCGCCGAGACCTACTTCGGCAAAGAACCGAAGGATCTCACGCTCGCCGAGTGCGCGAGCATCATCGGCATCACGAATAACCCCTCAAAATACGACCCCTTCATCAGCCGCGAGAACAATAAGACCCGGCAGGAGACCATCCTCAAGCAGATGTACGAACAGGGCTACATCAACAAGGAGCAGTACGATGAGGCCGTGGCGCAGGAGCTCGTGTTCGTGCGCAGCGAGTCCGACGATGCCACCCAGACCATCTACAGCTACTACGCCGAGGCCGTCATCAACGACGTGCTCAACGACCTCGTCGAGCAGAAGGGCGTCAGCCGCGACACGGCGCGCACGCTGCTCTATTCCGGCGGCTATCAGGTCTATTCCTGCTACGATCCCAGCATCCAGCAGGCGATCGACGACGTCTATACCGACCTCGACAAGATGCCGCAGCGCCCGTCGGCCTCCGGCCAGCAGTTCGAGTCCGCCATCGTCATCATGGACCCCTACACCGGCGAGATCAAGGGCATGTCCGGCGGCACGGGCAAAAAGACCATCAACTTCGGCACGAACCGGGCCACGCAGTCCAAGCGCCCGCCCGGATCGTCCATCAAGCCGATCGCGACCTACGGCCCGGCCATGGAGCTCGGCCTCATCACGCAGTACACGCAGGTCAACGATTCGCCGGACATCAAGCTCTCCGGCACGAGCTGGTATCCGAAAAACTCCGGCGGCGGCAACTACGGCGTCATCACCATCCGCGAGGCGCTGCAGCGCTCGCTCAACACCGTCTCGGCGCAGATCCTCGACAAGCTCACCCCGCGCGCGTCGTATGAATTTTTGAAGGACAAGCTCGGCGTCACGAGCCTTGCCGAGTCCGACTGCGACTACGCGCCGCTCGCCCTCGGCCAGCTCACGAACGGCATCACCGTCCGCGAGATGACGCAGGCGTACTCCGCCTTCGTCAACGACGGCGTGTTCACCTACGGCCGCACGTATTCCTACGTCAAGGATTCCAGCGGCGAGGTCGTGCTCGAAAATCCCGCGCGCACGATCGTGGCCTTCAAGGCCAACACCGCGTGGAACATGACCGATATGCTCTGCAACGCCGTCAACAGCGGCACCGGCAGCGAGGCCCGCCTGAGCGGCATGCCCGTCGGCGGCAAGACCGGTACGACCACGAACAACTGCGACCGCTGGTTCGTCGGCTTCACGCCGTACTATGTGGCCGCCGTCTGGACCGGCTACGATATGCCCGAGTATATGAACTTCTCCGGCAACCCCGCCGCCCAGATCTGGAAGCTCGTCATGGAGTCGATCCACAAGGATCTGCCGACCAAGAGCTTCCCGACGCCGACCATCGGCTCGCCGACCGGCATCTTCGGCAATTTCTCCGGCCAGTCGCAGGACACCGGCGGCGATGCCGACGACGCCGGCTGAGCCGCGCAAATGTCTGCCCCATCGCGTGTCCCCGCGCCGAAACGACAGCGCGGGGTATGCGGTGTTGACAAAAAGATTGAAATGTGTTACAATTCGAAAACAGTGGTATCGGAGGTGTATCTCATTGGCAGCAAAATCGACCGAACTGTGCTACAAAGGCCATCCGCTGCGCCGGAAAGACAACCTGCTCTATTACGGCAGCATGGCTGACAAGTACATCATTATGATGCAGATCCTCGACACGAAAAAGATCAAGGACCTTGACGTGGCGACGCGGGTCTCCGTGCAGCTTCAGCTCACCGACCCGGATCTGAAATCCCGCGACCGTGTGGTCAAAAAGACAGAAAAGGACGGCCTGTACAACGCCATGGATGTGGCGGCTGTGTGGCTGGACCGCGCGCTTGCGAATAATTAAGCAAAGGATGATTCTATGGCGAAACGATTTCTGAAAACAGCCGTTGTTTCCGCGCTCTTCGCGCTCACGCTGGCCGTTTCGGCTTCCGCGGCGAGCGCCGGCGGTGCGACGACGACGACGGCCGTCAACTTCCGAACGGGCGCCGGAACGAATTACGGCATTATCTCCACGCTCCCGGCAGGCACCCACGTTGTGGTGTCCACGCGCTCGAGCGGCGGCTGGGCCACGGTGGTCTACAACGGCACCGTCGGCTACATATCTTCCGATTACCTCAAACGCGCCAATGAAATGGATGCCAGCTTCGGTACCGGCACGATCAACGGCAGCTACGTGCGTATGCGCTCGGGTGCGAGCACGAGCAGCTCCATCCTCGGCACCTACAACTCCGGCACGACCATGACGATCACCGGCGTCAACGGCGCCTGGTACAAGGTCAGCTACAACGGCACCACCGGCTATGTCCACTCGGACTATGTCTCGCTCTCGGGCGTGACGAACGGCGGCAGCAGCACGGGCAGCTCCAACGGTTCGGTCAAGGGCAGCGATGTGCGCATGCGCTCCGGCCCGAGCACGAACTACTCCATCCTCGGTACCTACCAGAACGGCACGCCCCTGACCATCACCGGCACGGAAAACGGCTGGACGAAGGTCACCATCGGCGGCGTGAGCGGCTACATCCGCTCGGACTATGTCTCCGGCGGCGGGGCCGACAGCAAGGCCGGCTACATCAAGGGCACCGGCGTGCGTATGCGCTCGGGTGCGAGCACGACCAGCTCCATCCTCGGCGTGTATAACACCGGCACGAAGATGACCATCACCGGCGAGAGCGGCAACTGGTACAAAGTCAGCTACAGCGGCAGGGACGGTTATGTCAGCAAGGACTACATGACCACGACCAAGCCCGATAACGGCGGCGGCTCCACGAGCCAGACCGGCTATATCAAGGGCAACGACGTGCGTCTGCGTTCCGGCGCCGGCACGAATTATTCCATCCTCGGCACGTATAACAACGGCACGCCGCTGACGATCACCGGCACGAGCGGCAACTGGACGGCTGTCACCATCAACGGCGTCAAGGGCTATGTCAACAGCGCCTACGTCACCACCACGAAGTCGGACGGCGGCAGCAAGCCCAGCGGCTCCATCGGTGAGACCATCGTCGCCACGGCCAAGCAGTACATGGGCGCGCCGTATGTCTACGGCGGCATGAGCCCCTCGGGCTTTGACTGCTCCGGCTTTGTCAACTACGTGTACAAGCTCTGCGGCTATTCCATGAGCCGTGTGGCCAGCAGCATCTACAACAACAACGGCACCTATGTCGAGAAGACCAACCTCCAGCTCGGCGACCTGGTGTTCTTTGCGAGCAACAGCTCCAGCATCGGCCACGTCGGTATCTATATCGGCAACGGCCAGTTCATCCACAGCAGCTCCGGCGCAGGCTGCGTCGTCATCAGCGACCTGAGCTCGAGCTACTACCTGAAGAATTACGTGGGCGCCAAGCGCATCGCGGGTTAACAGGCTTTTCTTTGTCCCCCGGCGAACCACCGGGGGACATTTTTTTATCTTGTGGTATGGCCGGGAATATGGTACATTGAGGAAAACGATTTGTGTGTGTGAAAGGGCAGGTGAAGCCAATGCAGTGTCCCTACTGTGGACGAGACATCCCGGATGATGCGCGCTGGTGCCCCTACTGCGGGGGCGAGCAGACGCCGCCGGAAGATGATTTACAGAATGAAATCCTCCCGCCGGAGGATCAGCAGGATGCATCCGCGCCGCCGGATGATGGAAACGGGGAGCATTTCCCTTCCGGCTGGCAGGACAGCGCCCCCGCCGACGACTGGGACGATGAAGCCGAGCCGCAGGACGATCCCCGGGCAGACGACCCGCCCGTGCCCGGCTGGGAGGACGATGCGCCGTATGAGCCCGCGCCGGAGGACCGGGACGCGCCGCGCAGCAAGGCGCTGCTCATCGCCATCTTTGCCGCGCTCGGCGTTGCACTGATTGTGCTGCTCATTGCGCTCAACGTCAAGCCCAAGCCAAAAGACCCGGTCGTGGCCGCGACCCCGGCCGTGACGGCGACGGTAGAGCCGTCCGCCGCGCCGACACCGACGCCCACCCCGACCCCGACGCCGAGCCCCACGCCGACGCCTTCCGCCGGCAGCTACATCCTGCCGGACAGCGCCGCGCGCCGGCTCACGCAGGCGGACGTGGCGAACCTCACCTGGGAGCAGTGCTGCCTTGCCCGCAACGAGATTTTTGCGCGCCACGGCCGCATCTTCCAGACGCCGCAGATCGCGGCCTATTTCGAGGCCCAGAGCTGGTATCACGGCACGGTGCCCGGCGCGTCGTTCGATAACAATTCGCTCTCGCCGACCGAGCGCGCGAACGCCGACTTCCTCGCAAATTACGAAAACGCCACCTGGGGGCACTCGTACTATTGAGCATATGCTCCATAGAGAACCGCCTCGCCGGTTCACGAATGAATATGAAAAAACCTCCGCAGCAGAAGCTGCGGAGGTTTTTCATGCGGTTTGAATCACACGTTCGTCTTGGCGACGGCGGCGCGCAGGGCGTCGGTGCGGTCGGTGTCCTCCCAGCGGACGCCGAGCTCCTCGCGGCCCATGTGGCCGTAGGCGGCGAGCTGGCGGTAGATCGGGCGGCGCAGGTCGAGGTCGCGGATGATGGCCGTCGGCCGCAGGTCAAACACCTGCTGTACGGCAGCGGCGATCTGTGCATCCGGCACAGTGCCCGTGCCCTGCGTGTCGACGAGCACGCTCACGGGCTCTGCCACGCCGATGGCATACGCCAGCTGCACGAGGCAGCGGCGGGCCAGCCCGGCCGCCACGATGTTCTTGGCCACGTAGCGCGCGGCGTAGGCGGCGCTGCGGTCGACCTTCGTCGGGTCTTTGCCGGAGAACGCGCCGCCGCCGTGCGGGGCGCTGCCGCCGTAAGTATCGACGATGATCTTGCGGCCGGTCAGGCCGGAGTCCGCCTGCGGGCCGCCGACGACGAAGCGGCCGGTGGGGTTGATGAGGTAGCGGGTGTCGTCATCGAGCAGCTCGGCCGGGATGGTCGGGCGGATGACGAGCTCGATCATGTCCTTGCGCAGCTGGGCCATGTCTACCTCCGGGGCGTGCTGCGTGCTGAGCACGACGGTGTGCACGCGCACGGGGCGGTTCTGCTCGTCGTACTCGACCGTGACCTGCGTCTTGCCGTCGGGCCGCAGATAGTCGACCAGACCCTGCTTGCGCACGGCGGTCAGGCGCTTGGCCAGCTTGTGGGCCAGCGAAATGGGCAGCGGCATGAGCTCCGGCGTCTCGTCGCAGGCGAAGCCGAACATCATGCCCTGATCGCCCGCGCCGTTGTCGAGCGCGCTGTCGCCGGTCTCCTTGCTCTCGAGCGACTGGTCGACGCCGAGGGCGATGTCCGCGCTCTGCTCGTCGATGTTTGTGATGACGGCGCAGGTCTCGCAGTCAAAGCCGTATTTTGCGCGGTCGTAGCCGATCTCGCGCACGGTCTGGCGCACGACCTTCGGGATGTCCACGTAGCAGTCGGTCGTGATCTCACCCATGACGTTCACGACGCCGGTCGTGACCGTGCATTCGCAGGCGACGCGGCCGTTCGGGTCCTGCGCCAGAATGGCGTCGAGGATCGCGTCGGAGATCTGGTCGCAGATCTTGTCGGGATGTCCTTCCGTCACGGATTCGGATGTAAAGAGATGATGAGCCATTGCTATTCCTCGCTTTCTGTTGTGCCGGGCAAAGAAACAAGCGCCCCGACAGCCGACGGAGCGCTTGGAAAAGGCGAAGATCCTCATCTCTCGATTTGCACCGCCGGATTTGGCACCTTGCAGGTTTCTGCAGGTTGTCGGGCTTCACAGGGCCGGTCCCTCCGCCACTCTTGATAAGGCTGTGAAATTGTAAGGCACATTATACGCGCTTTTGCGCGCTTGTCAAGTCCAAAATTCCGAATTTCGTCAATTATTTTTCAGCCAGATCCACAGCCGCCGCCACCACGGCAGCTTTTTTCGTGGCTGAGGCGGGGCAGGGGGCGCGGGCTTTTCGACGGTGCGCCCGGCAAAGTACGTGTGCAGATACGCCTGACTGACAAACGGCTCGCCCGCGCCCTCGGGACGGAGGTAGCTGCCGTCCGGCTGCATGATCCACGCCTGCCGGTTGTCGTGCCGCATGGCGCTGAGCACCTCGAGCACCTCCGCGCGCGCGTTGGGGTCGGTCACGGCGGTGAAGGCCTCGATCCGGCGCATGGTGTTGCGCTCAAGCAGGTCGCCCGAGCCGATGAACACCTCCTGCGCCTCCCCGCGGCCAAAGACGAAAATACGCTCGTGCTCCAGATACCGCCCGATGATGCTGCGCACCGAGATGTGCTCCGTCCGCCCGGGCACGCCTGGCCGCAGGCAGCAGATGCCGCGCACGAACAGCTCCACCTCCGTGCCCGCCTCGCTCGCGCGCACGAGCCGCGCCATAACGTCCGCGTCGTTCATGGAGTTGACCTTGATGCCGATGTATCCCTCCGGGCCGAGGCGCGTCTGCGCCTCGATGTGCGCCATCAGCTGCGGCTTGTAGCCCTCCGGCGCGAGCCAGAGCGCCTCCGTCTCGCCGACGGTCTCGCCGCGCGCGAGCCGGTCGAACGTTTTCGCCGCGTCGCGCCCGATGGCCGGGTCGCTCGTCAGCAGCATGAGGTCGGTGTACTGTTCGGCGGTCTTTTCGTTGTAGTTGCCGGTGCCGACCTGCGTGTAGTAGCAGATGCCGCCGGGACACCGCCGCGTGATGAGGCACAGCTTTGTGTGCACCTTGTATTTCGTCAGGCCGTAGAGGATGCCGCACCCCGCGTCCTCGAGCATGCGCGAGTAGTCGATGTTGCTCTGCTCGTCAAAGCGGGCGCGCAGCTCGAGCAGGCACTGCACCTGCTTGCCGTGCTCGGCCGCGTAGGCCAGCGCCGCCGCGATGCGGCTGCTGCCGGCGAGCCGGTAGAGCGTGATCTTGATCGACACGACGTCCGGGTCGTCCGCCGCCTCGTACAGCAGGTCGACGAATGGGTTGATGCTCTGGTACGGCAGCGCGAGCAGCAGGTCGTGCTGCGCGAGATAGGCAAAGTAGTCGCCCTTTTGCAGCGCCACGTTTTTGGCCGGCGGGATCTCGGGACACGTCAGCCCCGCGAGGTCAAACTCCCCCGGCATCGTGAGCACGAACGACAGATCCGTCGGCGCGCTCGTCACGAACAGCTGCCGCTTCGGCAGCCCGAGCAGCTCGCGCGCGAGCGCGCGCATCTCGTCCGAGACGCGGCCCTGCACCTGCGCGCGTACCGGCTCGAGCCGGCGGCGGCGCCGCAGCAGCCGCTCCATAACGGCGCGCAGATCCGCGTCGCACCCGTCCATGATGTCACGCACGGAAATGTCGGCGCTGCGCGTCACGCGCACGATGGCCGTCTCGCGCACGCGCCGCTCGCCGAAGAGCAGGGGCGCAAAGTGCGCTACCAGCGGCACCGTGAGCGCGAGCTTCTGCACGCCGTCGACCGTGAGCTTAAAAAACTTCGGCAGCTGCGTCGTCGGCACGAGCCCCGCGCCGCCGCGCTTGCCCGCAAAGCGCACGAGCACATACTGCTCGCGGTTGCGCAGAAACGGCAGCGGGTGCTCGGCGTCGAGCACCTGCGGGCTCAGCAGCGGGCGCAGCGCGTCGAACCGCCGCCGCAGCAGCACCTCGTCCGCCTCGTCGAGCCGGTCAAAGTCCAGGATCTCCACGTGCTGCTTTGCCAGCGCCGCCGTCACTTTGCGCCAGAGCGCTTCAAAATCTTTTTGCTGCCGCGCCGTCTCGTCATAGATCGCGCGCAGCTGCTCGCGCGGCGTCAGGCCCGTGATGGTCTCCGTGTGCCACGGCTGCAGCAGCGCCCGGTCGAGCAGCCCGCCGACGCGCACCATATAAAATTCATCGAGATTCGAGCAGTAGATGGACAGAAACTTCAGCCGCTCATAGCCCGGCAGCGTCTCGTCGGCCGCCTCGGCCAGCACGCGGCGGTTGAATTGCAGCCAGCTCAGCTCGCGGTTCAAAAACAGGCCGGCATAGGCCGGGTCGGGCGCGCGGTCGGAAAACAGGCCGCGGCTGTCGCTCTGCGCGGCCATCTGCCGCAGCGCCTGCGCGCCCGGCAGCTCGGCGCCGGAATGGTGGGGCATACCATCGCCTCCTTGGGTTTCGCACGATATTAAACCATTATACCCGAACTGTCCAACATTGGCAATCCCCGCGCAAAAAGGTTGCAAAACCGTGGCGAGACTGCTATAATTTTGGCATACAAAACCCCGTGAACATTCTGGAGGTAAGATCATGGATGCATTCCGCGTGCTCGAAATCAAAAAGAGCGTTTTTGAAAACAACGACCGGCAGGCAGATCTGCTGCGCGAAGAACTCAAGCGCAATCACACCTTCCTGCTCAACCTCATGTCCTCGCCCGGCAGCGGCAAGACCACGACCCTCATGGCGACCATCAACGCCCTGAAGGACGATCTGCGCATCGGCGTCATGGAGGCCGATATCGACTCCGACGTCGACGCCGCGACCATCTCCACCAGCGGTGCGAAGGTTATCCAGCTGCACACCGGCGGCATGTGCCACCTCGACGCGGGCATGACGCGCCAGGGCCTCGAGGGCCTCGGCACCGAGAACATCGACCTCGCCATCCTCGAGAACGTCGGCAACCTCGTCTGCCCGGCGGAGTTTGACACCGGCGCCGTGAAAAACGCCATGATCCTCTCCGTGCCGGAGGGCGACGACAAGCCGCTGAAGTACCCGCTCATGTTCTCGATCTGCGACGTGCTGCTCGTCAACAAGATCGACGTTGCGCCGTACTTCAACTTCGACCTCGACAAGTGCGTCGAGCGCGTCAAGAAGCTCAACCCGAACATTCAGGTGTTCCCGATCTCCGCGCTCAAGGGCGAGGGCATCGAGCCGTGGGCCGACTGGCTGCGTGAGCAGACAAAGACCTGGAACGCATAAGCGCCAGAAACAAAAACCGGGACGCTCCCGTCGGAGCGCCCCGGTTTTTTTATATGGGCCGGGTCGTTTCCCGTCACGGGTTGGCCTGCGCCCACGCGCGCACAAAGGCGGCGAACGTGCGCACGAGCGGCTTGCCCTCGCTCTCCGGCGGGATGGCCATGGCGATCGTGCGGTGCGCCGGGGGATCAAGCGGGCGCACGACGACGTTGTGGTGGTCCGAGCGCAGCACGAGCTCGTGTGCGATGCAGATGCCCAGCCCGCTCTCGACCATGGAGATCATGGCGTAATCGTCCGCCGTCTGAAAGCGGATGTCGGGGTGCACGTGCGCGGCGTCGAGCACGCGCAGCGCGTCGCGGTTCGTGCTGTCGATCAGGCTCACGACCGGTTCCGTGCCGAAGGCCGCGACGGGCACGGCTTCCCGATCCGCCAGCGGGTGGCCCGCCGGCAGCACGGCCAGCAGCCGGTCGCTGCACACGGGCACGATCTCGCCCGGCAGCTCGCTCGGCAGCGAGATGAAGCCCATGTCCACCGTGCCGCTGCGCACGTAGGCGTCCACCTCGGCGTACGCCCCGTCGAACAGGCGGAAGCGCGCCTCCGGATGCTGCACCTGAAACTGCTTGATCATCGGCGGCAGCCAGTTGACCGCCACGCTCTTGAACGTCGCAATGCGGATCGTGCCGCCGGCGCGCTCGCGCACCTCCTGGATGCGGCCGCGCAGGTGCGCATCCGCTGCGCACACCTGCTGCACGGCCGGCAGCAGTGCCTTGCCCGCCGGGGTCAGGTGCACGCCGCCGCGGTTGCGCACCAGCAGGGGAAAGCCGCAGTCGCGCTCGAGCCCCGCCAGCAGCTGCGTCAGCGCCGACTGGGACACGCCCAGCGCCTGCGCCGCGGCCGACACGCTCGCGCACTCCACCGTTTTTAAAAACGCCTCATATTGCCGCAGTGTCACACGTACCCGCTCCTTGTCCGAACTTTATTGCTTAAAATAAGATTATCTTATATTATACGCGCGGTTTCCAAAAAGTCAAGCGCAGAAATTTTCCCTGATATTGCAGGGGAAACGCCGCTTTTTTCCCGAAAAGTATGAAGAAATTGTTGACACGGTGGGGAAAGTGGCGTATCATACACACATATTGTTTTTACGGAAATTATATAAGGTTTCCTAATGAAAGGGGCAAAACATCATGGGCACTGCTTCGAGCGGTGAATGGATCGCCATATTACTGTATTTCGCGCTGGTCATCGGCGTCGGCGTGTATTTCTTCTTCCGTGACCGCCATCAGGAGGGCGAGAAGGAGTACTTCCTCGGCGGCCGCAGCATGGGCGGCTGGGTCGCGGCGCTGTCTGCCGGCGCGTCGGATATGAGTGCGTGGGTGCTCATGGGCCTGCCCGGCTCGATCTATCTGTACGGCATCGGCAAGGTGTGGATCTCCGTCGGCCTGCTCATCGGCACGGTCTGCGCGTGGATCTTCGTCGCGCCGCGTCTGCGCCGGTACTCCATCCGCGCGAACGATTCGATCACCATCCCGCAGTTTCTCACCAACCGCTTCCTGTCCAAGAACAAGGGCCTGCAGATCATCTCGGCGATCGTGTTCGTCGTGGTCTATTGCATTTACAGCGCCTCGAGCATCTCGGCCTGCGGCACGCTGTTCAACACCGTCACGGGCATGAGCGCCAAGACGGCCATGATCATCGCTACGGCCATCATCCTCGTGTACGTGTTTCTCGGCGGCTTCAACGCCGTGTGCTGGACGGACTTCTTCCAGGGCATGCTCATGCTTGCCGCGCTCATGCTCACGCCGATCCTCGCGCTGTTCGTCATGAAGGGTGCAGACTTTGTCGCACCGGTCATGGCCGTTCCGGAAAACTACTATAATGTGCTCTCCGGCGGCGGCTTCAACTGGAAGAGCATGTCGGATATCATTTCCGGTCTTGGCTGGGGCCTGGGCTACTTCGGCATGCCGCACATCCTTGTGCGCTATCTGTCCATCAAGTCCGAGCATGAGATGCGCAAGAGCCAGATCATCGGCTGCAGCTGGATCCTGGTCATCCTGGCCATGTCCGCCGTCGTCGGCCTGATCGGCCGCCAGTTCCTCGGCGAGATCGACAACGAGAACCTCGTCTTTGTGCACATGGTGCGCCGCCTGTTCCCGGCGTTCATCTCCGGCGTGCTTCTCTCGGCCATTCTTGCCGCGGCCATGAGCACGGCCGACTCCCAGCTGCTGGCGAGCAGCAGCGCCTTCGCGTCCGATATCTATAAGCCGGTCATCCGCAAGGACGCCACCGACCACGAGATGCAGTGGGCCGGCCGCATCATCGTCATCCTCATCTCCGTCGTCGCGTACTTCATCGCGGCCGATCCGAACTGCGGCGGCATCATGGCGCTCGTCGAGTGCGCATGGGCGGGCTTCGGCTCCGCGTTCGGCCCGGTCATCCTGCTCTCGCTCTACTGGCGCCGCCTGACATATTCCGGCGCGGTCGCGGGCGTGTGCGTGGGCTTTGCGGTCGACGCTTTGTGGTATGCGTTCCTGTCCACGCCGACCGGCCTGTATGAGATCATCCCCGGCTTCCTGTGCGGCCTGATCGCGGCGGTCGTCGTGTCGCTGTGCAGCAAGGCCCCGTCGAAAGAGGTCACGGACCTGTTCGACCGCGCCTTCGAGCCCACGGACTGAAACAAAATCGTGCCTGACAGCCGTCCCTCTCCGGAGGGACGGCTTTTTGCACATTTTCACCAAAATGTCCTGCGTGATACTTGACATCGGGGCAGGGAATCTGTATTATCTAATGGTAAAAGGAAACGGTATTAGCGAAATATCCATTTTTCACCCGGCCGCGGCCAGAGAAACGGAGCGAACCGATCATGGATTTTTTTGAACAGATCGCGCGCGAACAGGTGCGCGCGATGATCCTCAACCACGCGCGCCGCGAGGACCTCAGCCAGATCTTTTCGCAGGGCGAGATGCGCCTGCTCGGCTGCCTCAATGCCGGGGCGGACGGCCGTACGGCCGGCGAGCTGAGCACGCTGCTCGACCTGAGCACGGCGCGCATCGCGGCCATGCTCAACAATCTCGAGCGCAAGGGCGCGATCACCCGCGCGCGCGACACGGCCGACCGCCGGCGCGTCGTCGTGCGCCTGACCGAGCAGGGGCGGCACGAGGTGCAGACGTCGCTCGACGAGGCGGTCGCGTGCCTGTCGGAGGTCTACCGCCGCATGGGCGAGGCGGACACGCGCGAGCTGCTGCGCCTGAGCGACCGGGCGGGGGAGATCGCCCAGCAGATCTATGAAGAGCAGAAGGAGGGCGCGCCATGCGGGTGCTGAAATACCTGCGCGGGCACATCCCGGCCGTGGCGCTGATCGTGCTGCTGCTCGTGGCGCAGTCGTTTTGCGAGCTGTCGCTGCCGGCGTACACGAGCCGCATCGTGGACACCGGCATCCAGAGCGGCGGCATCGAATATGCCGCGCCCCTCGCGCTCACGGACAAGACCATGGACGGCGTGCGCCTGTTTTTGTCGGATGACGACGCCGCCGCGGTCAGCGCCGCCTACACGGATGCCGACGGCGTCTGGACGATCAACGACACGGCGCAGCTGCCGGAGCTGGAGGGCATCTTCATCCGGCCGCTGGTCATGTATGCCCGCCTGTCGGAGCAGGGGGCGAACACCGTGCTCGCCCTGCGCCAGCAGATGCAGGGCGGCCTCATCACGCACGAGGAGATCCTCGCGCGCGGCGAGGAAGCGCTCAGCGGCATGGGCACGCTCACCGACAGCGTCCTGCACAGCGCGGCCGTGCAGTTTCTCAAGACGGAGTACGCCGTCGCGGGCCTGAATGTCAACCACATCCGCAACAGTTACCTGCTGCGCACCGGCGGGAAAATGCTCCTGCTCACGCTCGGCATGATCGCGGCGGCCGTGCTCTGCAATTTTGTCGGCGCGCGGATGTCTGCCGCCATCGGGCGCGACCTGCGCGCGCAGGTGTTCCGCAAGGTACTGTCGTTCTCGTCCGCCGAGATGGACAAGTTCTCGACGGCCTCGCTCATCACGCGCACCACGAACGATGTCACGCAGATCCAGGCGGTGTGCGTGCTGATCGTGCGCGTCGTGCTCTATGCGCCGGTCATCGGCCTCGGCGGCATTATCATGGTCGCGCGTACGAAAACCGGCCTCGGCTGGATCATCGCGCTGGCCGTCGCGGCGATGCTGCTGCTCGTCGGCGTGCTCATGAAGATCGCCATGCCGCAGTTTCGCACCATGCAGCAGCGCGTGGACGACGTCAACCTCGTCAGCCGCGAGGTGCTGACCGGCCTGCCGGTCATCCGCGCGTTCCACCGCGAGCGGCACGAGGAGGAACGCTTCGACACCGCGAGCGCGGCGCTCATGAAAACGCAGCTGTTCGTCAACCGGACCATGGCGTTCATGGGCCCGGTCATGACGCTCATCATGTACGGCGTCACGGTCATGATCGAGTGGTTCGGTGCGAAAAGCATCAACGCCGGCAATATGCAGATCGGCGACATGATCGCCTTTTCGACCTACGCCTCGCTCATCATCATGGCCTTCATGATGATCACGATCGTGGCGGTGCTCCTGCCGCGCGCCGAGGTCTCGGCCACGCGCGTGGACGAGATCCTGCGCACGCGCGCGAGCGTGCGCGACCCGCGCAGCCACGAGCCCGCGCCTGCGGACGCGACCGTCACGTTCGACCACGTGTCGTTCCGCTATCCCGGCGCGGAGGACGACGTGCTGCACGACATCAGCTTCACGGCGCGGCCCGGCGAGGTCACGGCCATCGTCGGCTCGACCGGCTGCGGCAAATCGACGCTGCTGAATCTCATTCCGCGCTTTTACGATGCGACCGGCGGCACGGTCAGCATCGGCGGCGTGAACGTGCGCCGCCTGCACCAGACCGACCTGCGCGCCATGCTCGGCTACGTGCCGCAAAAGGGCGTGCTCTTCACGGGCGACATTCTCTCAAACCTCGAGTTTGGCGGCGACGTCTCGGAGGCCGACGCCATCCGCGCCGCCGCCACGGCGCAGGCCGAGGACTTCATCTGGTCGCGGCCGCACCACTTCCTCACGCCGGTGGCGCAGGGCGGGGCGAACGTGTCCGGCGGGCAGCGGCAGCGCCTGTCCATCGCGCGCGCCATCGCCAGGCACCCGCAGGTGTATCTGTTTGACGACAGCTTTTCCGCGCTCGACTATCAGACGGATGCCGCGCTGCGTCAGGCGCTGGCCAAACAGACGCACGACGCCACGGTCATCATCGTGGCGCAGCGCCTGAGCACGATCCTGCACGCGGATCAGATCCTCGTGCTCGACGGCGGGCGCATCGTCGGCCGCGGCACGCACAGCGCGCTGCTGCGCAGTTGCGAGACCTACCGCGAGATCGCGCTCAGCCAGCTCAGCGCCGCGGAACTCGGAGAGGAGGGCTGACCATGGCGGGTCCCAGACGCGGACCGGGCCGCATCCCGGAAAAACCGAAAAACTTCAAAGGCACGATCACAAAGCTCTTCCGCTGCCTCGGCCGCTACCGGCTGCCGCTTGTGCTTGTGCTCGTGCTCGCGCTGGCGAGCACGGCCTTCGGCATCGTCGGGCCGAAGATCCTCTCGACGGCCACGACGGAGCTGGCCACAGGCCTCGGGCGCAAGCTCTCGGGCCTCGGCGGCATTGACTTCGGCAAGATCGGCAAGATCCTGCTGACCGTGCTCGCGCTCTATCTCGTCAGTGCGGCGTGCAGCTTCTTCCAGTCGTGGATCCTCGCCGGCATCACGCAGAAGCTCGCCTACCGCCTGCGCGGCGAGATCAGCGCCAAGATCCACCGCATGCCCATGCGCTACTTCGAGCGCAACACCGTCGGCGACGTGCTCTCGCGCATCACCAACGACGTCGACACCATGTCCTCCGGCATGGCGCAGTCGGTCACGCAGCTCGTCACGAACGTCACCATGCTCGTCGGCGTGCTGGTCATGATGCTGCGCATCAGCTGGCTCATGACGCTCATCGCGCTCATCGTGCTGCCGGTCACGGGCGTGCTCACGGGCCGGATCGTCAAGCGCAGCCAGCGCTATTTTGTCGCCCAGCAGAAGAACCTCGGCGATATCAACGGCAAGGTCGAGGAGACTTACGCCGGGCACAACGTTGTCTGCGCCTTCAACCGCGAGGGCGCGACGCAAAAGGAGTTCGACGCCATCAACGCGCGGCTCTACCGCTCGGCGTGGAAGAGCCAGTTCCTGTCCGGGCTCATGTCGCCGGTGACGACGTTTGTCAGCAAGCTCGGCTACGTGTGCGTGGTCGTGCTCGGCGGCTCGCTTGCCGCGCGCGGCACCATCACGATCGGCGACATTCAGGCATTTCTCAACTACATGGCGAACTTCACGCAGCCGATCACGCAGCTGGCGCAGATCAGCACTCAGCTGCAGACCATGGCGGCCGCGGCCGAGCGCGTGTTCGCCTTCCTCGACGAGGCGGAAGAGCCGGCCGACCCCGCGCTGCCCGCCCCGGCGGAGCACATCCGCGGCGACGTGTCGTTCCGGCACGTGCGCTTCGGCTACGATCCCGCGCAGCCGGTCATCCATGACTGGAGCTGCGACGTGCCGGCAGGCAGGACCGTCGCCATCGTCGGCCCGACCGGCGCCGGCAAGACCACCATGGTCAACCTGCTGATGCGCTTCTACGAGATCTCCGGCGGCTCCATCTCCATCGACGGCATCGACACCACTTCCGTGCCGCGCTGGAACGTACACGACCAGTTCTCCATGGTCCTGCAGGATACATGGGTGTTCCGTGGCACCGTGCGCGAAAACATCGCCTACTCCAAGCCAGGCGTCACCGACGAGCAGATCGTCTCCGCATGCAAGGCCGTCGGACTCGACCACTTCGTGCGCTCTCTGCCGCAGGGCTACGACACCGTGCTCGACGACAACACCTCGCTCTCCCAAGGACAGCGCCAGTTGCTCACCATCGCCCGCGCCATGGTGCAGGACGCTCCGATCCTCATCCTTGACGAAGCCACCTCCTCCGTCGACACCCGCACCGAAGAACTCATCCAAAAGGCCATGGATGCGTTGACCGTGGGGCGCACGAGCTTCGTCATCGCGCACCGCCTCTCCACCATCCGCGACGCCGACATGATTCTCGTCATGAACCACGGCGACGTGATCGAGCGCGGTACCCACGAGGAACTGCTCGCGGCGGGAGGGTTTTACGCCGACCTCTACAACAGCCAATTCACACTCACCGATTGATGGAGTGCCCGTTGCGCTCGCTGGATTGATGAGGCTGACAGCCCGGTGAACTTACGCATGGCAGTGCGCCGTGCGTGGGCTCGCCGGGCTGTTTGCTATGTAGGCGAGTGATGGGCGGAGATATGGTGCGCGACGGGTTCGGGGACTGTGGTTCGCGTCCCTATGTGCGCACGGTCATCGTTCCGGCGCGCACATAGCGACGCAAATGGGAGAAGGATTGTTGAGAGCGGATGCGCTGGTGCGGCAGATGGCCGGTGTGCTTCCGTAGAACATGATTGTGACGAGAGCAGAGGGGCGTCCGGCGCGTATCACCCTCTCGGTCTGCCACACAATGCGTTTTTCGATGGTTTTTGGGCTGGTGTGGTACGCGGGCATCGGAGGAGTCGTTTTGGGCCGTTGAAAAATGGCGGTTTTGCGGTGCATGTTGTACCACACCACGTGATGTGAGGGTTCACATTTCATTGTGAGGCAGACTGGCTGGCCACACAATGCGATTTTGATGTGATTTTGCGCTGGTGTGGTACGCGACCGGCTGCGCTGACGACTTGGCCGACCGATGGCGCGGATGGTGTGCTCCCGCTGTCAGGAGCTGCCGAGCGTAGCGAGGCTGGGGGCGGTCTTGCCGGCGGCCCTGCACCCTGTGATAATAATGCCAAGAATGTTACGTAATTCTGGGAACGGCGGTATCCAGGGACTTTCTGAGAACTGTGATTCCAATTGAAGACACAAGTCGCCGACGGACTTGATTCTTTTAGTAAACAATGTATATATTAACATGAGCCGGCAAAGCTGCTGGCTGCCCGACGTGCATCACGTTTTTTGAGCGCGAAAAGTGTAGTGGTGCCTCACCGGGGGT
>ENA-ORTI01000783-ORTI01000783.1-human-gut-metagenome-genome-assembly--contig:-NODE-783-length-35916-cov-3.356376_pt1 | contig 35916 bp, 33 predicted proteins | sample MGYA00242071_ERZ509191 | MGnify/ENA primary metagenome ERZ509191 (study PRJEB26280, sample SAMEA2338832) | human gut metagenome | biome: human gut; feature: human-associated habitat; material: faeces...
CCTCCTGTCATCGCTCCTGGCGTTCATGCTGTTTCCGGCTGCGCCGCCGTTCAGCGGCCAGGGCCTTTTGACGCTCCACCTCTTTTGCGGCGGCGTCCAACCGCTCCGCTGTGACATAGTAGTTCAGGACATAGCAGCCGAAGTCAGGATAAAACCAGGTGAGCCGTTTCTGATCGGGTACTCTCCGGGCGTCCTCCCATTTACCGACAAGCTCTGTCTGTTTCTCAATGCGCTGCCGCAAGGCGGGGGCATCGTGTACTTGGTCATTCATCGGTGGTGTTTCCTCCTTTATCGCTCCATGCCCCTTTTCTGCCTGGGCGGTTTCTGGCGGGAGGGATAGGGGATAAATTCCTCCTCTCCCTCAATGATGCTGAACTCCGCGCGCAGGATGGGGTGGGTTTTCAATTCCTGATATTGACGGATCAGGTCAACCGCCAGCTCTCTCGTGGCGGTACTCCCTTGCTGGGTCCCGTCCTTGAATACATAAAACCGTTTCATTCGTGTCCTCCTCACAGACCCATCATTTCCCGTACCACATGGTCGGACATCTTGACGCTGCCCACCAAAATAAGCATATTAAAGGTAATTTCGCCAATATAGCTCCACACCATCGAGGCCGCCGCAGCGTCCGGGTCAGCAACAGGCGGGGAACTGGCGAACACGGAGAAGATGATACAGGCCAGCACGATGACGGCTCCCTCCAGACAGACGGCGGCATAACTTTTGAGAAAGCTCTTGCCCACATTCTGGCTGGGTTCCCCGGCAAAAGTAGACAGGGGGATGGGGGCCAGCGCAGCATACATATACATCTTAAAAAAGCGCCCGTAGACGCTCAGGATCATTACAAAAGACAGGACCCAAATAAGAAGCCCGCCGATCAGCGTCACCGCCCATAGGGGGATGCTCTCAAAAAAGCCGCAATCCTCAACGGCTGTCACGATCTCCGCGGGTAAAACAGTGGACGATGGCGCGCCGAAGCCCGCCGCGTTCATAATGGAGGACACCACGCCCTGGATGATGTCCAGCAGGGCCAGCATCAGCTCCATGCCATAGGTAATCAGGGCCTTTGCCAGAACAAAGCGGACAAACAGCTTCAGCGCATGTTCCGGCTTTTTGACCTCCACAAAGCTGCCGCAGGTCTTGACCACGCCCACCACAAAGAACAACACCAGCAGGGCGTAGCCGATGGCCTGGAGCGCGCCGTGGATGTCCTCTATCACGGCCCAGATCGCGCCGCCCTTGAAGTCTTGGGGGGATTGGGTGATAAGCTGCCAGATCTCACTCAACTTGCCGTTCCAGACCTCCAGCGCATTTTCCAGGTTTTGCACGACCCAATTATCCGACACGCAAAGCACCTCCTTTGGGGGCAGGCTTTTGGGGCCTGCCCCCTGTGTTCGGATAACTTTGCATCATCAGCCGGTGATAAGGGTCAGAATTTCTTTGGAAAAGGTTATAACAATGCCGCCAGCCAGGGTGAGGAAGCCGTTGGACCGCTGGGAGGGGTCATGGCTCTGGAGGGAGAGGCCCACCTGAACGATGCCCCAGCCCAGCAGGATCAGGCCCACCGCCCGGATCAAACCGAAAATGAACTCCGACAAATTGTTGACCACCTCCAGGGGGTCATCGGCGGCAAAGGCCGTCATGGAGCAGCAGCCCAGCAGGGCCGCGGCCATTACCAGCGTGCAGTAGCAGCGAAAGCCCTTTTTTGCCTTACCGGGCATGGGGAGACGCTTATTTTCCTTTTTGTTGTTCCGCATTTTCTTGTTCCTCCAGTTCAATGAATTTTTGTTCCAACTCCTCCTCAGTGAGAAGAATGAAGCGATGTTTCGGCGCGTCTTGACCATCCTTTTCCGCTGCCTGCTTCAATAGCTCCTTGTCAAAGCGGATAGACACGATGCTGTGGACATCCTCACCGTGCCGGTATGGTTCCGCCCCGCCGTCTGTGGTGAGCTTGATATTGGGATGTTTAAGGATGTCATACTTGAGGTCACGCACGGGCCGCTCTCCGCGAATAAAAAGAAGCGCGTACTGGTTATCCAGCATACGCACTTCATCCGGCATGAGCAGTTCCCGGCCCGTGAGCTGCCAGTTGGTGGAGTAGCTGCCGCTCCGCCCTTTGGACTGGCCGTAGGTGTTCGTATCAATGGTTTCCTTGCCCAGCAGCTTGGACACATACTCGTGGGTGGATTGCTCATTGCCGCCCAGATACAGAAATTCATCGCAATTTCCCACAATGCTCTCCCACTGCTTTTCAAACAGGGCCTTTAGCTGGGCCATGTTCTGGATGATGATGGTCACGGAGATCTCCCGGCTCCGCATAGTAGCCAGCAGCTTGTCAAACTCATCAGGCAGCGCGACATTGGCGAACTCGTCCATGACGAAATGCACATGGACGGGCAGCCTGCCGCCGTGAACGACATCCGCCTGATAGTAGAGCTGTTGGAACAGTTGGGTGTAGAGCATCCCGACAACGAAGTTAAAGCTGCTGTCGTTGTCTGGAATGACCGCGAAAATGGCGGTTTTTTCCTCGCCCAGCTTCCATAGTTCCATTTCATCGGTCTGTGTGATACCTGCCAGAGATTCCAGATTGAATTTCTCCAGCCGGGAGATCAGGGTGATTTGGATGGATTTCAGGGTCTTGCCGCTGCCGGAATGGTAATTGCGGTAATATTTCAGGGCGATATGCTCCGGGTCCCGCATCTCCAAGCGGTCAAACAGTTCATCTAGCGGAGACTGGTAGGTGTCGTCATCCTCCCGGACCTCGCCGGCCCGGATCATCTCCATCACCATAGGGAAGTTCTGTTCCTCTTCCGGGGCCTCGTAGTGGAGATAGAACACCAGCGCCAGCAAGAGCATCTGCGCCGCCTGATCCCAGAAGGGGTCCTGTGACTGCGCGCCTTTGGGCGTGGTGTTCTTAAACAGGTTCGTCACCAGCCGTTGGATGTCGTTGTCGTTCCGAAGATAGGCGAAGGGGTTATAGCAGTGGCTTTTCTCCATGTTAATCAGGTCAATGACCTTGATCTTATATCCCTTGGCCTTCAATAGATTGCCGGTATCCCGCAGCAGCTCCCCCTTGGGGTCCAGACACACATAGCTGGTATTGGCGTTCATAATATTGGGCTTGGCCAGAAACCTGGTCTTGCCCGCCCCGCTTCCGCCGCAGCCCAGGATATTCAATGTGCGGCGGTGCTTGCGGCCATCCAGCCCAATGGCGACATTCTGTGTGAGGATTTTATTCGCGGTCGGCTCCTTATCCGCATATTTCCTGTTGATCGCTTTGGGGTCGCCCCACTTGGCGGAGCCGTGTTCCTCCCGCCTGCGGTAGTTGCGGTCGGTGGAGAGGTAGACGCCAATCCCCAGCCCATAGCAGAGCATAAAAATGAGGACAGTTTTCAAACTGCCCTCACACCATACAATGTGAAACGGATGGTCCAGCGCCGCCCCGCCATACTGCACCAGCCCCACAAGTCCGCCGCCCATATAGGGGGCCAGCAGCAGGGCCAGCCAGACCACAGGAATGACGCCGCACGCGTAGAGGGTCAGGTGGGCTTTGGAGAACTTATCTTGCCTCACGGTCAGCCCTCCGTTTCTCCCGTTTTGTAGGCGCGTCTATGACTTTGAGAATGAGATCGTCCACATCCTCGGTGGGCTTGCCGTCCCGGATGGCGTCGTTGCGGAAATCAGTCAGACCCCGCACCATAAGCCGCTGTTCGTAGTCATTCAGCGTGACCACACGCTTCTCATCACGCATAGAGCGCCCTCCTTATCTCGCCTCGTCATCCCGGTTCTTCTGCGCCTTTTCCTGGGCGGCAAAGAGCCGGTTCATATCGGCGGTGATACTGCCCGCCACATCCCGCATGACGCCCGCCTCGGCCCGGAGCGCCCTGGCGTCCATCCCGGCATAGCTCTCCGGCAGGCGATCAAAGGAAAAGCCCTCTACCGGCACACCATTTCTTCTGCACAACATATAAGACACACTGTACGCCGTGAAATCAGGGCTTTCGCAGGTGATCCCATCCCGGTCCATGTGGGCGCGGGCAAGTTCCTGGGCCAGCCCCCGGAAGATGGTGGGGGCGTCCAACCCCTGACGGACATAGACGGTATGCTCCTGGGGATGATAGGCCACATTGACGCTCTCCGGCAGTTCGTTGGAGATAGCAAACCGGCAAGGGGCATTGTTCATCAGGGCCTTCAGCAGCAGGCGCTCATCCCGGACCGTGGTGGGGGCGGGGCGTTGGCTGGCCCTGGTCTGGGAAATGTCAAAGACCTTCCGCACATTGTAGGACACGCCCACGCTGCCATCGTCCCGCTGGTACTCCTTACCCGGTTCCAGAATGGTGATAGCATCCGCTCCTCGCCGGACATACACGCCGCTGGCCTTCCAGCTGTCGAAGTCGGCCAGTTTGGTAGCCTCCGGGCATTGGGCCGCGATCAGGATGGCGTTGCTCACGGAGTAGAGGTCAAACCGGGCCTGCACATCCAGGTAGGCTTGGAACAGCCCGCCCTCTCTGCCCATATCCTGCACATAGCTGTCGATCATGGCGTAGACGCCCTCGCGCTCCGCCTGCTTTCGCGCCGCCCAAACTGTCTTATCAAAGGGCTTCTCCTCCTGCTGGGTGGGCTGGCCGGTAAACAGATCATCATAGTTCGGCATACATTACCGCTCCTTCTGTTTTTTGATTTTCTTTTTCGGGGGTGCTTTATGCTGGAGGGGCTTCTGCCGCCCAGCGTTCTCTCTGGCCTTCTCCTCCGTCCGCTGCTTCTGCTCCGCCCTGATCTCCTTCAATGCCTGACGGACAGAGGGACGGGGGCGCTCCAGCGGATCAGGGATACCCGGCTCGGCGGCCTCTTTGGGCTTTGAGGTAGGCTCGGACAGACGGGATTTCTCGGTCCGGCCCACGGTGGGGTTTTCGGTCCTGCCCTCCTCTCTGGCAGAGGACGCGCCCCGCGCCGCCTTCAAAAATTCATCCAGGTCCCGGTCTGGATCGTCGCGCTCCGGGACAACCGGGCCATGTTCCGGGGCCGGGGCAAGCATGGCGTCCAGAAATCCATCCATCTCCTGCTCGGTCATCGGTTCCTGGGGGCTGGCTACCCCGGCTTCCGGTACTGCCGTGGGCGCTTCCGGGGTGTCTGTCCGCCGCTCCGCCCGGCTCTGTTCGATCTCTTGTTTGACCTGGGCCATATCTACGGTGGCGAGGCCGAACCGCTCAATGATGCGGTTGATCTTGCTGGCGTCCTCCGCCCGCGCCATGATGTCGGTCAGCCCGTCCGTGGCGTCCCGGTCCTTTAATACACAGTAGAGGACGCCGTACTTCTTTGCCTCCCGGCAAAAGAGCTGGAGGTCGCTGTCCTTCACGGCAAACACCTTCAGCTCCTTGCCGCTGCGGAGCATATTGGTCAGGCGGGCCTTGCCCGCCGTCTTTTTCTGCTCCCGCAGGATGGCATAGATCAAAATGGCAAGCTGTTTGGCCCCGGAGCCGGCCAGCCTGACCGCAACCTCACCTGTTTCCAGCGACATCCTCACGACTTGCTCCGCCGCGTCGCCTGAATAACTCATCGTTTGATCGCTCCTTTCGTTCCAGTTCCTTTTGCTTCACCAGCCGTCCCAGGTTCTCACGGACCTGCCCGGAACGCTGGGCGATGCCGTCACATAGGACCACATCCTTTCGTGCCGCCCTGATCCTGCCGGACAGGGAACGGATATTCTGTTTCACCTCGTCAATACCCGCAGAGTCGCCCCGCCTGTTGAGCCGGCGCAGGTCCTTTCGGAGTTCCTGCCGCTGGGCGGTCAGGGCTTCCACCCCCACCAACGCCGCTTCCCGGTGGGTAGTCAATTCCTCCATCGTTCTGATGTGGTGTTTCCCCAAAAAGCGGGTTTCCGCGTCCAGCCGGTCCAGCTTGGCGATGTCCTCCCGCAATAAAAAAGACACCCGCTTGACAGAGTGCGGATGTTTCACAATGATGTGCAATTCGTAGCAGTAACGGAAATACAACGCCCGCAGGCCGGTAACTTTGGGCCAGGGCTTTCCACGCGCCCGGTAACGCCGGGGCGGGTGATGGACAAGCTCCGGGAACGGGGGCTGCTTGTGAATGTTGCGTAGAATACGCGATCTGATCTCCTCCAGCGTGTAGACCTCGCCCAGCTTGTGGAAACGGAAATAGCCCCTCGCATCTGGAGGCTTCAAGGCTGGATATTTCAGGGGCTTTCCATCCTTCCCATGGGTCTTGATCTGATAGCCCATTTCGCCCATCACCCGCAGAAAGTCCCGTTCCGTGGTAGAGGCACGGATGGCCCGGTCGATGTCGGCCCGGATAGCGCCCCGATGGGTGGGTTTCCCATCACGCTCGGCCTGCCATTCGGCGTAGTCCTTTGTCCGTCTGCCAGGGTCCTCGATCACGGAGATGGCGTACTCCCGGCACAGACGGTCCGATACCTCCCGCATCCGGGCGTAGTCGGCGGGAGAATTGTAGAATTTGTAGCCGTCCATAAAGGACACGGAGTTGATGACAAAGTGGTTGTGATAGTGGCCGGTATTGCAGTGGGTAGCCACTACAACTTCAAAACGCCCGCCCCACAGTTCCTCCGCCAACCTGACGCCGATCTCATGGGCGGTTTCCGCCGTGACCTCATCCGCTTTGAAGGACTGATACCCGTGGTAGCACACCCGGCCACCCGGCTTGCCCCACAGCCGCTTCGTTTCCATGAATTGTGCGGCGGCGGTGTCCTCCCGGCAGTTCAGGCAGGACACATAGGACCGGCGCTCCGTTTTCATCTCATCGGCGGCATACTCCACCACATCCTCAACGGCATGGAGGGACGCCAGCTCCGGCAAGCCGGCCTCAGTGGTCTTTTCCGGGTTCCGGGCGTAGTCGATCACCTTGTCCACGCGCCCATGAATGGGCCAGATGGAGGTCACGGCCATGTCAGTCGGAGGGGGTGGTGTAGGCGTCCGCGATCCGCTTCTCCACAGCCCGGTTATCCTCCAGCGCCTTGCGGAGCTGGGGCACATCCAGCAGTCCGATGGCGTTGGCCCGCTTCATGATCTGATTCAGGTTATTCCCCACGCGCCGCACCTCCTGAATCAGCACAGGCACATCGGCGGGCGGGACCTCCTTCACCTCCACGCCGTTCAGAACGCGGCGGCAGTAACCCTCGCGGGACAGGCCGGACTTGCGGGCCTTCTTGGTAAGGGCGTCCAGTTCCGTTTTGGTAAAACGGACCTTCATTTCAAGTGTTCTTTTCAAAACGATCATCCTTTCTCAATGCGGGGTCATAGGGGCGGCAAGCCCCTGTCAAGCGGAATTGTGGCCCCACAATTCGTTGCTTGCTGGTAAAATAACAACACGGGTAATTGATGTGATGCCATAGATCAACTGATATAATTGAGATTAGCCATAGGTGACAAATGAACGGGTTGCTTGGTGGGTATTCGAGAGAAATTACCCGTGTTTTAGACTGTTCTGCCATCTGCTGGATTGTTCAATGTGTCAGTTGGTTGGGTTTGGCTCGTGTCAATTACCCGTTTCACATGCCAGCAAATTGCTGTCCGGCTATGGGTGGCAGTCACCAAATCAAGGGGGGATACCATGGCTCATACAACAATCATCGGTATTGATGTCAGCAAAAACTTTGCTGACGCATGTGCGATTTCTGCACAGGGCGAGGTTATGCTGGAGACCAAAATTTTTTATGATACCGTAGGCTTACAGCACTTTTTGAAGCAGCTTGACCAGCTTGCTGGTGAGCAGCGTCACTGCGCTGTTGCCGTAATGGAGTCAACAGCACACTATCACAGAATCCTGGAAACGTACCTACGCCGCTCAGGTATTGATGTTGTGGTCATTAATCCGCTCCAGTCTGGGAGCATGAAAAACTTGGAGATCAGAAAAATCAAGAATGACCGCACTGATGCCAAACGGATCGCCCAACTCTATCTGTTCAAGATGCTTCGAGGTAATGCCGTAGATTCCATCCTTGTCGGAGCCTTGAAAGACCTCACCCGCCAACGGTCGGATATTATCTCTGAGCGGGTAAAATTCTCCAATAAGCTGACTGCGCTGCTGGATCAGGGTTTTCCTGGGTTCCGCAAGGTCTTTTCCAGCTTGCGTACAAAGTCTGCCTTGGCTGTTCTTGCCCGCTTCCCTGGGCCGGAGGAGATATGCGGCGCAAACCGCATTGATATTGCAAAAACCATTGCATTTGCGGCTGGAAGAAATACAGAATCCGCCTATGCAGTGAAGAAAGCGAACCATTTGCTTGATATAGCAGAACAAGCCATGCAGCTTCAAGTCGAGCGCGGCTCTTTCAAAACGCTTATTACTCTGTTTGCTGAGATGCTGATACAGATACAGCGTGCAGCAGATCAGATAGAGCGCCAGATTTTTGAAACAGCACAATGCGACCGAACCTTTTGGAGCCAGGTGGAGTTGCTCACAAGCATCCCCGGAATCGGCCAATATGCTGCCGTTGTCATTTTGGCTGAGATTGGTGATTTTTCTCGTTTCAAGAAGGCGAAGCAGTTGGTCGCCTTTGCCGGTATAGACCCCGCCGTGAAGCAATCTGGCACGAGCGCATACAAGCACAACAAAATCAGCAAGCGCGGTTCCCCTTACCTGAGAAAGATACTGGATACCTGCACACACGTTGCGGCCCATAAGGGCAGAAATCAACAACCGGCCAACCCAATTTTAGCTGCATATTATGAAGAAAAACGCTCTGTAAAACCCGCTAACGTGGCTCAGTGTGCCTGTATCCATAAAATGCTGGGATATATTTTCTCTGTCCTCCGAAACCAGAAACCATTTGAGCTGCGTTCACCCGAGGAACATCTGGCTTTGATGCGTTCCAAAACTGCTGATATCGCCGCATAAATCATCGTGTTCATAAACGGTGAGGGGCGACGAAGTCCTCTATCTATGAGGGCTTGCTTTGCTATGCCCGCATGGAAAAATCTTTCTCATCTTTTCTTTTCTTGACAAATTCGTAGTTGGTCTAAGACAATGCCGCCATCCTCCGCGCCTGCGGCGCGTGAGAGCGTGCGGGCTTGGCCTCTTCGTTATCGCTCATGCTCTTTTTCGGTTCGCATGAGGGACTTCGCCCGCTCCACTTCATCGGACATCATATAGCACCGCTCAATTTGCCAGCCGTTCTTGCCGCCGTACTCCGATGCCATATACTGTTCCAGGCGGACACAGGGATCGGAGCCATCCAGGGACGAAGCATAAATGGAATATCCGCCCATATTAGGCCGAAACGCCTTGTTGTCGCTTGACACCGCATAGGTGCGGCTTTCCACGGAATACTCCTTGTCAAAGCTGGCCGGAGAGAATACAATGAAGCCGGACAAATGCTGGCGGGCACGTTCTGCTGCGCGAAAATAACTTCGCATGGTTGCATAGGTCATATTGACTTCACAAAGGGCCTTTTCACTCATGGAGTGACAACCTCCTTTCATGATTTTGCGGCATCATAAGTGATGCCACGCCCCCAATGGGATCAAAAAAGCGGCATCAAAAGTGATGCCGCTAAAAACTGTTCAGGAAGTCAAACACGGCGTTCAGGTCCTCCGCGCTGGCTTCCGTCTGCGCCGCTGGCCTGTCATGGCCGTTCTCTGCGGTTCGCTCCAGTTCTTCAGATACGGTCTGACGGATCAGCTCTTTCAAAACATCGGTTTGCTCTTTTGCGTTGATCCTGGCGATGATCTCCTGATTGATGGATCGGGCGTCCATGCGGTGCAGGGCTTCCCACGCCCTGCGGTCATCCTCCCGGTCAAGGTTAAATCGGAGCGAAAACCGTTTGGTATTCATTCTCTCGTCCCCCTGTGCAAAGCCTGCTCACACAGGAACTCATAGCCCTTGGCGGTGGCGCAGATGTCCTCGTAGATGGTCACGCGGTCGGCGTCATACGCCCCGAAGTTGCGGACCAGGCAGCTTCCGCCGCCCAGCACATGAAGCCGCATGAGAGCTGGGTTGTACTCATGCTCCCGCAGGATGCGGAAGATCTCGCCTACATATTCCGCGGCAGTTTCCCGGATGGTAGTCAGATAGTCCTCCCGAATATCCGCTGTGCCGTACCGCAGCACCCGGTTGATGATCGACTCGTCCACCGTGGCGTGGTGGGTCCGCATAACATTCTCCCGGACGGCCAGCATACATTGATGGGTGCCGTACTTCTCTGTAAACATCCGGTCCACAACAGGCTTGCGGTCGTTGATGAACATGATGTTCATGGTGCCGTTGCCAATGTCGCAGAGCATATTCACGCCCTGGAAGTCCCTGATCTGGCCAGCCACCGCCGCGAAGCCCTGGGGAAACACATCCACCCCGGCGATCTCCACCCGGTAGGCTTTTCCCCGGAAGGTAAAGGCCAGTTCCCGGTTCCGCATGAGGTAGGCTTTGAAATCCTCCCGTTGTCGGCTTACCCAGGTGAGGGGCAATCCCACTGCAAGATATACCGTGGCGTCTGTCAGGCCATATACATTCAGCTCACGGGCGATAGCGGCCAGGGTGAGGATATAATAGTCATCGTCCCCGGTCTTGTCCGCCTTAAACTCCTTGTGGCCTGTCCCAATCAGGTAGTAGCGTCCGTCATAGACCAGCAGATCGTCTTTGAATAACGGCTCTGCGTCATGGGCGGTCAGCCCCGCGGGAAAACAGCAGTTTGCAGTCTTGATGTTGCCGTAGCCATTGTCTATCCCGATGATCTTCATGCCCTGATAGTCTTTCACCGGCTCCATTCCTCCTTCCTTTTTACCTGCTCCAACCTCCGCTGGAGCAGCAGATCGTTTACATCCTTTCCGCTGGGTGGCGGCCTGTCCAATACCTCGTATCTGTTCCCCAGGCCAGCCATGATGCCTGCCGCCGCATCCCGGCCCACCTCGTCATTGTCCAAGTGGAGGCAGAGCGTGTGGACGCCCGGATGGTCCTGAAGGTACTGGCTGAGAGCCATGGGGATGACAAACTCTTGTTTCTGCTTGAACACCCCGCCCAGGGAGAGCATGGCGTCCTGCCGCCAGTCCCGGCCCTTCATTTTCAGCAGGGTGGCGTAGCTCAACAGGTCGATGGCCGATTCAAACAGGTGGACGCTGGGTGCAGCGGGGTCCTCCGCGATGGCAAAGGAATACCGCTTGTCGCTGCCGGGGGCCTCGCCCTTGAAGTCCCCTATGATACCCCGCAGGGCGGCGTAACGGGGCTGGCCCTGCTGGTCCCGGCCCACGAATACGGCGTTGTGATAGGGCAGACTTTCATACAAGCGCCCGGTCTGGATGCAGTAGTCGATCATATCATAGTCAATGCCACGCCCATGAAGATAGCTGACAACATGGGTGGCGCACCGGCTGGCTTGGGGAAGGACCAGCTTCCGGGGTTCCTGCTCCTTCGGCCTGGCTTGAGGCGCCGGAGACGGGGAAGAGAAGTTCGGTCCCGTCAGGGCTTCCACCGCCTGGGTAAAAGAAAAGCCCTGGACCTTAATGAGATAGTCCAGGGCTGTTTTCCCGCCGATTTTGCGGGAGAACCAGTTCCATTTTCCGTTGCTGATCTTCAAGCTGTCATGCTCACGGGTGCAGTAGGTGCTTCCGCCCACATGGACGAGCTGGTGCGGGGCATACCGCTGGAGATAGGTCAGCAGGTCCCATTCCTTAGCCTGAGCGATCTGCTCCGGGGTGACATAGCCCATCCTACCGTTCCTCCCGCTGGCCCTTTTCCTTTTCAGCCTGTATGATGGCGTTAGCGCGGGCCTCGATCACATCCCGTACATCGTTCATGTGGTTGGTTTCCGTCTGCTGCCATGCCTTGTAAACATCCGCCAGCGGGGTCCGAGACCGCAATAGGGCCGCGGCCTGGGCGTCCGTCAGTTCCAGTACCTCCAACTCCATCACAATGTCTTCTCGGACGGTGAATTTGCAGGCATTGTCCAGGATCACATTGGGGGGCTGCTCCAGAAGCCATGCCTTATACTTCTGCTGCTCGGCGGTCATCCGTTCATAAAGTTGGCGCATCATTTCTTTGTTGGTCATGCTGTATCACTCCTTATAAAATAGTGATAGCCGGGAGATCTCCAGATGAAAACCTCCCGGCTATGTACGGTTTCTGTTGTAAAGGGGCGCAAATGATGTTATAATGCAGAAAAAGAGAATTACTATGGAGGTACCCTATGCCGGATTTTGAATATATCCCAGCTACCCCTAGAAAAGTAGTTTATCTGGACAGGCAAATGTTCGCCACTATCGTGTGCATGATTCCCGCAGGAAAACTTACCACGCAGGAGGCTATCTGTGAGATGTGGGCCAAGCGGAAAGGTGTCGATTATTGTGAAATTCAGCACAATGGGCTTCTCCCGCTTGATAAGAGATTCTTGTGGAAATCCACCGATGTCCAGCGTATAGATTTTATCAACGATCTTAAATCCTATCCTAGCGTTGATGAAAACAACATCATTCCCTATTGGAGATTGATTTCACGAACAGGAACATTGATAGATTTTGCCCACTACTGCGGCAAAGAAACGCAAAAAGAGTATTTAGAAAAAGAGGGCCATGTAATTGTCCAGCCCAACCCGAACAGGCGTCTTTACCGGGTGCAAAACTACAAAGCGGCTCTCTTTGATTTGGATAAGCTGATTATCAAAGAATAATCCTTTTCTTTTTCAGAAAGTTATAGCCGGGGGATTTTCAAAACGAAAATCTCCCGGCTGTTTTTCACTGTGCGCTCTGGTCAGTCGTTTTGCGGGGGGCGTTCACTATTCATATCTGCCGTCTCGTAAACATCATAGCCTTCATAGTGATAGCTGGCATCCACACCCTTCATATATACCTCTCTGTCGTTGATCCGGTCGGTCAGGGCTGCTCTTAAAAGGGCCTTGATTTCCAGATCCCGGACGGGGCTGCGTTCCATCGCCAGTAGATAGTCCTGCTTGTCAACCCAGCTCCAGTCAATGACCTGCCGAAGTTCCTGTTTCAGTATCGCGTCCAGCCAGAGCTGGAGGCTTCTCCCGTTCTCCTCCCGGAATGGGTGCGCCACATTCATCTCTACATATTTCTCAACGATCTCGTCAGAGGTGGATTGCGGCATCCGACCAATCTGGTCCCGTTGTTCCCACAGTTTATTTGATCTGTTGATTGGCTAAGACATAGCGAGTTCCCCGCGCCGTACCTGTTTTGACGATTTTGCCCTGCTGGATCAGCGAATTGAGTGCGTTGGTTGCGGGAAATGCGGAGCATCCCAAAAACTGCTCCACTTCCTTACGGGTCACATGATCCCGGCTTTGAAGCAGATTTAAGATGTTTTCCTCGTATGTCAGCGCGGCGTCAAAAACAGCGGTATGAGCGTGATTACGGTTGGGCAGGGTCACGACAAAGGACGCGGGCGCGGGACTAAACACCGGCTGATCCACGTAGGAAGCGTAGCCTTCTATGATCTTCTGTATCCCGGTCCCATAGCTTTCAATCAGGTCCAGACGGTAGAAGATATTGGCGATTACCATGTTCCGGGGCTGGGAGGCCCCACCCTGAATGTCCTGGAGTGTCAGTCCCTTGACCAGCCCGCCCAGGGAGATAAATTCCATGCGGTCATCGTAGATGTTGATGATGATACTGCCGGAATAATCATAGTCCCGATGGACAACGGCGTTCAGCAGCGCCTCTCTCAACGCCGCCTCCGGGTAGTCCAGATTGTCGATCCGCCGCAGCCCCTCAAATGTGGAGTGCAGGCCGTTGTTCAGCTGCAAAAATTCATAGGTGTCATCCACCTGCTTCAAAATGGAACCGGAGAACTCCTTGCGCGTCTTGAACTTGTTTTTCCCCGTCCCCTCATAGACGGCGCAGCGGATGATATGGCCGCATTGGTCTGAGAGCAGCAGGGCGGTATTGGTGTAGTAGCCGTCCCCGTCGATCAGTCCCAGCGTATGCTTGTGGACTTCATCAAACTCCACCCTGGATTTGGCAAAAAAGTCCTGGGCGTACTGAAATGTCAACTCCTGGTTGATGGAGCGCATTTTGTCAAAGGCCGTCCCATCACTGTCCCTTATCATCTCGCGGATGACCTCATCTGTGGCCGGGACGGAGGAAACTCCATGCCGTACAAAAACGCCTGACGGTTTCAGCCCCCTGTCGATCAGGTGGTAAGGCCGCTTCAAGCCGCGGGACACTGTAACATGGATCAACGCCTTGCCGCCCTCCATGACCTTTTCAATAGCGGTGTAGGCGGTCAGGTCCGGCTTGATGCCATCCCGGATCATGTTGCCGATCCGCTCCATCTCCGCCTCGGCGTTTTCTACGCCCGTGATGCTGCCGTCCTTCGAAACGCCGACAAATATCTCGCCGCCGTCCGTATTGGCAAAGGCGATGATCTCTTTTTTGAAATCCGCGTTGACCTGTTCCTTTAATTCCAGCACAGCACTTTCCTCGTACCGCATGGATGCGTCACCCCCTAAAGGTTCATTATCGACATTATCTCGATTATCTAAATTATACCACGATTTTGACGCGATTACAAGGGAAATCGGCAGCCGGGAGAATTTGAACATCCCCTGGCTGTGCAATCACTATGACGCCCTGTTACTTGCCCTGCGAGGACCGTAGGCTCGTATGGGTGTTTTTTCAGGAGGGCGGCCACCAGCACATTGATGTTGAACGCAGCGTAATAGTTCACTCTCGCTTCTTCCGTTCCTCTCTGGCTGCCCTGATCTCCTCGTTGATCTCATCCAAGGGCGGTTCCGGTGTGTCAGACGCTTCCCGGCGCAGGCTTTCAACGGCCTTTCGAGCATCTGCCCTGGTCATTTCCAGGGCTTCGCAAATCGCCGCGCAGTCCTCCCGGAGTTGACGGTCTGACTGGGATTGGTTCATCACCTGATCGCTCATAACAGCCCTCCATATCAAATCATCTGGTGATCCGCTTCACTGGCAGGTACAGCTTCTTACTCTCGCTCCATTCGCAGATACTTCTCCCGGAGATACCACGCCTGCTCCAAGCTGATAACCTGGTTGACCTCGGCGTTGTTGATGTCCGTCTGCAAATTGCAGTAGTCGCAGTCCCAGCGCAGGTCCTCCTCGCCCCGGTCTAGCCGGTCCCAGGCCGCCTGCATCTGGGCGATGGACTCCCGCAGGAAGTCAGGCAGGCCGCACTCCAGATAACTTTTGTCAGCCGGCAGGCCGGTATCAGGTCCGGGCTGCCCCATCATATCCCGTTGGTCCATCTCTTGCCCCGTCCTTTCTGCTTTGCTTTTCTTATTGTATTGGTACGCCGGGTGCTTGTCAACCGGCCCCGTCCTGCGCTCCGCTTGTACGGACCGGCTCACCCTCGTATTCGCTGAGTTCCGTAAAGGAAGCGGAAGCGTCACCTGTGATCCGCCGCAGATAGTCGGTCCCGCCGTCCACGGCCACACTCCGGCAACTGCACCACCGCAGGTCGTGTCGGGTGCGGGAAACGATTACCTCCCCGCAGCGGTTACATCGGACCTGATTGACACGGATTTTCCGCATATCCACACCTCCCGTCACAGGCAGGATATCATACGACGCCCATAAGAGCAAAGGTGTGGATATGTATGCGGCACGATGCCGTGCCGCTGCGCGGTTAGCGTTCCCGTCCGACTCTGTCCGGTACTTCCTCCTGCTCATCCCGGTCTCCGTCCACGATCTCGTTCTCTCTCTTGTCTAGATTCAGCAAAATGTTCAACTCGTCCAGACGGGCGGATTTTGTTTTCAGTTCCTCCTCCTGGGGGAAGGGCTTATCCACCTCCAGTTTGGCATTTTCGAGTTGTAGTTTGGTATTTTCAAGTTGTTCCTTGCAGGCGCGCATCCGATCTTCCATACCATCCAGCAGATGATCTAGTCGAAGAATGTTGCCAAAAATGTCGGAGCCGATGGGCGCGGTGAGGTGAGTTGTTCCTTTCAGAGTGATTTGGAACTCTCTCTTAAAAGAATCAAAGGACAAGTCCATAGCAAAGCCCCGGTACTGGCCCAAAGGGACAGGCTCGGGGCTGGTCATGGCTTTGCAGGCGGCGAGGATGGCGCTGCCCGCGGCTTTCTTGTCGGTGTAGACGGTCCCCTCCACCTCCATGGGGGAGAAGCCGTCCTCATTGGGGTGTGTGTCTTCTTTCAGCCGGTCCATATCGGAGGTGTAGCCTTCGATATACTGCTCATATCTGGCGATCTCCTGGGGTAGCGTCTTGATGATCTGGTCCTCCAGGGCGTACCGCTGGCTGAGGTGATTGGCTTTCAGAAGCCGGAGGCGCTGCACATCAATGTCCAGGTCCATCTTCTCCTTGATGTGGGGATTGCCGGTGCAGAGCGCCTTGATCTCCGCATAGGACAGGGCGGTTTCGTCAATATCCTCACAGGACCGGACCGGGGATTTGCTGGTCATGATCTGCCCGATGAACTTCTGCTTGCCCTCCACCAGCTGATAGAGGTAGCTGTCAAAGGTGTTCTCGGTGACATAGGTGTAGATGTCCACCTCGTCATTCTCGTTGCCCTGCCGGACGATCCGGCCCTCCCGCTGCTGAAGGTCAGAGGGACGCCAGGGACAGTCCAGGTGGTGCAGCGCCACGAGTTTCTTCTGGACATTGGTGCCCGCGCCCATCTTCTGGGTGGAGCCGATCAGCACCCGGACCTGCCCAGAGCGCACCTTGCCAAACAGCTCCTTTTTCTGCGCCTCCGTTTTGGCGCTGTGGATATAGGCTATTTCTTCGGCAGGTATGCCCCTGGCGATCAGCTTATCCCGCAGGTCGTCGTAGACATTCTGAAATTCCGCCATCTCATAGCCGCCCTGCTCGTTTGGGACCATTTCAATGGGCCGGTTCTTGCCAGGGGTGGAGAGGTCGCAGAATACCATCTGCGCGGAACGTTGGTCCGCTGTGCGCTGCCATATATCAAACACATCCCCAGCACAGGCGTTGATCTTGCTCGTGTCGCTATCCGGGAGCAGGGGGTTGAGGAGCCGCTGGTCCAGAGCCAGTTTGCGCCCATCGTTGGTAATGAGGAGCATATTGTCCTCGGTGCTGTCTACCTTCCCACTGCGGACCTTCTCCGCTCGCTCTCCCAGCGCCGCCACCATTTTCTTCTGCTGCTCCGAGGGTTTCAGGACGATGTTGTGGTAGTTGGCCTTGGGGACGGGGAGTTTGAGCATATCCGCCGTCTGGATGTCCGCCACTTCCTTGAACATGGACATGAGTTCCGGGAGGTTATAGAACCGGGAGAACCGGGTCTTGGCCCGGTAGCCGGTGCCCTCCGGGGCCAGTTCAATGGCGGTGACGGTTTCCCCAAAGGTGGATGCCCAGGCGTCAAAGTTGAGCAGGCCGTGTTCTTCCAGGGCGTGGTACTGCAAATACTTCTGCATGGTATACATCTCCACCATGGTGTTGGAGATGGGGGTGCCTGTGGCGAACACCACGCCCCGTCCCCCGGTCAGCTCATCCAGATACCGGCACTTCATATAGAGGTCGCTGGACTTCTGGGCCTCCGTCTGGCTGATGCCGCCCACATTCCGCATTTTGGAAAAGGCGGCGAGATTTTTGTAGTAGTGGGCTTCGTCGACAAAGAGGCGGTCAATGCCCAGTTCTTCAAATGTGACCACATCATCCTTACGGCTCTGGTCGTTCAACTTTGCTAACTTGGCGTCAATGGACTTTTTGGTGCGCTCCATCTGCTTGATGGAGAAGCGTTCCCCGTGATTGGCTTTCAGTTCCGCGATGCCGTCCAGGACCTCACTCCGCTGCTGTTCCAGAAGATACCGCTGCCGCTCTACGCTTACCGGGATCTTCTCAAACTGGCTGTGGCCGATGATGATGGCGTCATAGTCGCCGGTGGCGATCCTGCCGCAGAACCGCTTGCGGTTCTTGGTTTCAAAATCTTTCCTGGTGGCTACCAGGATGTTGGCGGAGGGATAGAGCTGCAAATACTCCGACGCCCACTGTTCTGTCAGGTGATTGGGCACCACAAACAGGCTTTTTTGGCACAGCCCCAGCCGCTTACTCTCCTGGGCGGCAGCTACCATTTCAAAGGTCTTGCCCGCGCCTACCACATGGGCCAACAGGGTGTTCCCTCCATAGAGGATATGGGCAATGGCGTTCACCTGATGGGGCCGCAGGGTGATCTCCGGGTTGATACCCACAAAGTTCAGATGGCTCCCATCGTACTCGCGGGGACGGGTGCTGTTGAATTTGTCGTTGTAGAGCCGCGTCAGCCGTTCCCGCCGGGCTGGGTCTTTCCAAATCCAGTCCTGGAACGCCTGCTTGATAAGTTCCTGCTTGCCCTGGGCGATAGCCGTTTCCTTCTTGTTCAGGATGGGAATGCGGTTGCCATGATGGTCTGTTTCGTAATCATAAATGCGTACATCCCGCAGGTTCAGCGTTTCCTCAATGATCTTATAGCCGCTGATGCATTTGGTGCCGTAGGTGTTTTGGGCCTTGATGTTGCCCTTATCGTAGGATTTGCCCTCAATGTTCCATTCGCCGGTGTACTTGGAATAATGGACATGGATATTCCACCGGCTGCGGTTGGAGGTACTGAACAGCTCAAACATGAACTGTTCCACGATCTTGGGCGGAAGCCAGGTAGCTCCCAGCCGCACGGCGATCTCACTGGCGGTCAGGTCTATCGGCTGCACCCGTTCCAAAGCCTGGACATGGGCGGAAAATGCCGGGTCCTGCTTCGCCCTGGCCCTGGCCTGAGCCAGCTTCTCCCTCACATTCCCGGAAAGGTATTCATCGGCGGTGAGGTACTTTTCCTCATCGCTGCTGCCATACCCGTGCATGGGGTTCAGGAAGATCACGCCGGTCAGGTCAGCGTAGACCTCCTGCTCGGTCTTGCCGGTCAGCTCCACCATATAGTCCATGTCCACCTTTGCCTTTTCAGCCAGTGATACGGCCAGGGCCTCGGACGCGGTATCTACATGGGTGATCGTGACCCTCTGCTTGATGGTGCGCTTGGTAAACATATCCGCCTTGCGGACAAAGTTGCGCTCATCGTCCAGCACCTCCAGGGAGGTCAGGAGGAAGTAGGCGCTGTCCATGCTGAACGCGGAGCTGTTGGCGCGGGAGTTGATCCGCCCGTACTTGTCCACAAAGGCGTCGTAAAGAGCGTTCAACTTCCGCTGCTGGGCCTGAATGTCCTGGTCGGGCCAGTCCTCGGTCTGGTACTCAATGAGCGTCCGCACACAGTCCCGTATGCCGATCAGCCCCTTGATGCGGTTGGTCGCTGTCACGGACACCTCCACCGGGTTCATGCGGCTGTTTTCCCGGTAGTACACCTTGCCGTCCACGATGGTATAGCTGAAATTCCGTACCTCCGGGTCCGCGGGGATGGACTTGTCCTCGCCCTCGATTTCCGGGTCGTCCATGACATACTCGGTGATGGAGCCTTGGATATTCTGAATGGCGGCGGCAAGCTGTTCTCCCAGGTCCCGCCCCTCAATGGGCAGGCAGGCGGTTTCCGGCCCATAGGGGCCGCTGATCTCCCGCATTTCGCCCATGACCATCTCCGGGTGGTCAATAAAATACTGGTTCATTTTCAGCCCGTTGGCGTCGGTGTTCAGGTGTACCCAATCCGGTTCCTCGCTGGAGAGGGCGTCCCGCTTCTGCAAAAAGAGGATGTCGCTGGTCACATCCGTGCCCGCGGCATCCTTGAAGGTGTTGTTGGGCAGACGGATGGCCCCCAGCAGGTCGGCACGCTGGGCAAGGTACTTCCGCACGGTGGGGGTGTCCTTGTCCATCGTGCCCTTGCTGGTGACAAAGGCGATGACACCGCCCGGCCTGACCTTATCCAGCGTCCGGGCAAAGAAGTAGTCGTGAATGAGGAAATTGTATCGGTCATACCGCTTGTCGATCACCTTGAAGGAGCCGAAGGGCACATTCCCGATGGCGGCATCAAAAAAGCTGTCCGGGAGGTCTGTTTTTTCAAACCCCTGGACAGCGATAGACGATTGTTGATAAAGCTGCTGGGCGATGCGGCCTGAGATACCGTCCAACTCCACGCCGTAGATTTTGGAGTCCGCCAGGGCCTCCGGGCGCATACCGATGAAGTTGCCGATGCCGCAGGACGGCTCCAGCAGATTTCCGGTCTGGAAGCCCATGTTCGTGAGGGCCTGATAGATAGATCGGATGACCACGGGCGGGGTGTAGAAGGCGGTGAGGGTGGATTCCCTGGCCGCGGCATATTCCTCCTCGGTGAGCAGGGCTTTCAGCTCGGCGTACTTGCTGTGGCGCTCGTCAAAGCAGTCTGCTAAACCGCCCCAGCCCACATACCGCGCCAATACCTCCTGTTCCTCTGGGGTGGCAAGCCGGTCCTCGGCCTCCAGCCTTTTCAGCAGGCGGATGGCCCGGACATTGTTGTTGAACCGTTCTCCCGGCGTCCCTGTGCCGATGGCGTCATTGGTGATGTGGTACTCATGCCGGTCCGCGTTGGGGACTTCAGGATGGAGGACAAAGGGGGACACCCTGGCCTTGCGCTGGGGCTGGGGTGGGGCCAGTGGCGGCTCCTTACCGCCTTGGTCGTGCCCATCTGCTGAACTTTCCACGCCCTTTTCCGGTCCCGCTGTCTTTCCAGCCGGTCCCATCAGACGCCGAATGGCGGAAATATGCTCCACACGCTCGATGGGGAAGCCCGCAGCCCCTTCAAAGGTGAGGTCCCGCAGGGAGGCACGGCCATACTCGTCGATCTTTTCTACAAGAAACCTCCGGCCCTCCAGCGTCACCTCTTTGCCGATCAGGTCACGGTCCGAAGCAGCCGTTTCCGTATCCTCCCGCGGGGGTGGAGGTTGTTCCTCTTTTGCGGCGGGAGGTTCCGGTGTGGGGAAGTCCCCGATCACGCGGAGCCACTTCTTCTCCAGCAGGTCGTAGACAGCCGCCCCCTCGTAGGCAAAGCCGTCTGGCTCCATCGTGCCTTCCAAATAGCCCCGCGCCGCCTGTTCCGCTTCCTCTGGCGTCGCATATTCCAGCTTCTCGTCCATGCCGTTTTCCAGGTGGTGGTAGACGACCACCTGATAGCGGCGCTCCGCTTCGTCCCGTTCCACCGGGGCATGGGCGGGCGGTTTCTCCTGTGCCTGGACCTTTTGGGCCAGAGGGCGGTCCGCATAAAGTTGTTTCTCCGCCTCCTCCAGTTTGGCAAAGCTCCCGGTCGTGGGCGTCACCCTGCCGGAAATGAAGCCGTACTGATTGCAGAAGGTCCCGTTCGGTTCCTGAAAGATCACAAGATGCTCGTCGCCGGACCAATATTCCGCGGCCTGTCGGTATGCGAGGTCCTGGGCGGCGATGGGGCCTTTTTTTGCCTGGGGACGATGGGTATAAAGTGCTGCTTCGGCCTGCTCAAAGGTATCAAAGCCGCCCGCCGTCGCATACACCGTGTTATCCTGATCGTCATAGCAGTATTGGACATAATACTGGCCGTTGGGGTACTGCCGGATCAGGATGGTTTCGCCCTCCCCATAATACTGGGCGAGGGTTTTCACATGCTTCAACTGGCGGGCGTATTCCTCCGCCTGCCACCGGCTGGTAAATTCCTCACTGACGCCCTCATCATCTACATAAATCTCATCTCGAATGTTGTCCCACACAGCGTAGCCGTTCTCAGTTTCGATGGGGGAAAAGCGTTCATCAGACTGTGGCGCACGGGCGGAAGCCTGTTCCGCATCGGCCATGACCCGCTGAATAAAGGGGTCGGCATTCAGTTTATCCGGGTCAATGACTTTTCCATCCATAATGCCTCTTTCTGCGAGGGTTCTGCGGATGGCGGCGGGATCTATCTCCGGGAAAGGATCATCCTCTGTCTGCTGCACTTCCGTCTGCTTTTTCTGTGTCTGCTGTTTGTTGTACTCCTCCTCCGCGAAGGCCACCATCTCGTCAAAATCCAGGTTGGCGAGAAATTCGTTCAGGTCACGGAAGCCGGCGCATTGGATGGATGTTGCTTCCGCACCGTCCACCAGATAGGACAGGCGGAAGGATACCAGATCGGCGCTGATCTCCACGGTGTGGGCGCTGTCGCTGGTGGAGCTGAACGCCAGGGGGACATGAGAGAGGTCGGAGAAATCGGCCTCCTGCTCAAAGACTTCCATGCAGTAGGCGTTGATGAGCCATTTTGCCCGCTCCAACTGCGCCTGCGCCATGTCAATGACCTGGAAGCCCTGGGGCGGCGGGTCCAGTTCGGCAAGGAAGTCCTGGGGAATGGTCTGGCCCTGGCCGTCCCGGTAGAGGACGATCCGCATGGGCACGCCGACATGGTTTTCTTCCTTGATTGCCGCCACAAATTCCTCTGCGCCGGTGTACTCCACGCTCTCGCCCACGCTGCCGTTCGTGCCCAGGAAGTCAATCCGGCCCACGGGCAGCGGGGCGTCCAGCGGTTCCCCGGCGTCCGGTTCTCCGACGTCAGCCACGGATGCCGCATCCTCCGCCACCTGAAGCAGTTTGTCGTTCAGCGGGTTCTCCGCCAGCAGGCGGTCAAATTCCTCACGGGGCAGTTCCTTATTGAAAATAGGAAAGGTCGGGTCATAGAGCCGGACGGTCTGCTCGTCATAGGCCAGCAGTTCATACTCCTGCGCCCCCAGGTACACCGTGTCGCCCAGAGTAAGGCGGTATTCCTTTTTTGGCGGGTTCAACTCGTCATAGCTGGGTTCCAGCGGCGCGGCAAGGGGGCCGTCCAGTGCGGCAAGCATAGCCTCACAGCGTCCCGCCAGCTGCGGAGCTGCCTCCATGATGGTCCGCAAGGCATCCCGCATCATGGGGAGGATGAAGTCGCCCTCTCCGGTGCGGGCATACATTTTCTTGTCACCATTCAGAAACGCGGTGGCACAGGACACCAGATACCAGCGGTCCGGGGTTTTGTCCGTAATTTTGCTCTCCGACACAAACGCTTTATAATCACAGACAATGCCGTAAAAATCATCGTGGATTTTACTGCGGGCCTCTCGAACTGCCGTCTGCTCCCGGTAAGCGGCGTACTGCTCCTGTTCCGCCCGGTTCAGGTAGCGTCCAGCGGCGATTAGTTCCCCAATACGCTTCTCCGCCTTGGCCCAAGTCAGCAGGAATTTCCCGTCAGGGTCGCCGTAGTCGCGGGAGATGGTGATGCCCGTGCTGTCGTGGCCTGCCCTAAAGCCGCTGTTGGAGATAGCGTTGGAATAGGAGCCTATGCCGTATTCCGCTTTCAGGAATTTGGCATTTTCCTGTCTGCTTTCCTGCTTCTGATACTGGTCATAGATGCGGAGTTTGGACGGTGAGTACCTTCCGCACAGAACATAGTCAATGGCCTCCTGGGGGATGGGTAAGGCCGGAGCCTGTTCCGCTCCGGCCTGTTCGATAAAAGCGATCTGCTCCGCTTCGTTGGGCAGGGGCCGTTCCTCTGGGTCGAGCCACTGGTCCAGCAGGATCATTCCATAGATGGCGTCGGCAACAGAAGGCCAGCGCAGGAAGTCCTCTTTCTCGCGGGAGAGATACGCCCCACGCCAGAGGTCCAGCACATCGTCCAATGCCCGATACCCGGCCCGCTGGCCATTGCTCAAAATTTTCTCCACATAGGTGTTGTCAAAGAATCCCTTAATGAAATCGCCGCGCTCTTTTCTGCCCTCATGGGCTTCAAAGAACGCGGCGATCTCGGCTCTATGGTCTTTTAGGGCGTCGCTGATGCGGAGTAATTCCTGTTTCTCGCTGTCCTCATGATAGTAAGGAATGTCCGTGTGGGCGTCAAAGTCGTGATGGCTGTTTTGAAGTCCGGCAGTACCGGATGTCCCGTCAACAGGGGCCTGCGGAAGTTCTTCCCCGGCAATCAGCGGGCCGCTTATGCGTCCGTGTAGACCAGCTCCGTCAGCGCCATTTCCTCCGCCGCTGCCCGGATGTTGTTCATCAGGCCCACCCACTTCATCTGATCGCTGGCCTTCAGCTCCTCCGTCACGCCCTGCTCCCGCGCCATCCGCGCCGTCAGCTGCTCCACCATCTCCGTGGCCTGCCGGTCGATCTTCTCCAGATGGGCGTTCAGCCTGCCGCTGAGGAGCATCCCCGTGTAGTAGGCGTTCCTGTGGTTCTGAAGGTAACTGCGCCGCAGCATCCCATATTTTCCTACCTTCGGGGCCTCCGGCGTTTCCAGATTGGGCAGGTGGTAGTCGCCCTCCGTCCGGTATGTCAGTTCCATGTTCAACGCTCCTTTCCTGTTTTGTCCTGCCATCATGATACTGCCTGTTTGGAGTTTGCGCAAATGTGCGATTTTCCCTTTGCTCCGCCCGGTACAGGCTCAAAACTGTGCTGGCGATCTCCCGCAGGGGCATTTCCGCAATATCGCTCACCGCGCCGCCCAAGATGGAGAGGGTTTCCGGGGTGTCAAAGTCATAGACATGGGCGAAATCCTCGCCGCTGAAATAGTCCATGGGGTCGATACCGCACCGGGTCAGCATGATAAAGGCCACGCTGCTCTCCACCAAGCCCCTGAACCATGTTTCGGTACTAAGATCGTCCAGTTCTTCCAACAGGCTGCCCTCTTTGACGCCCCGCAGTTCCGTGTAGTAGTCGCCAAAGTTGTCCTCCACGATGACCTTCGCCGTTTCCAGCAGGCAGGCGGCAAGACCAGAGCGGTCCGGGAACTCGCCATAGCTGTTCTCCAATGCCTCGATCACCGCATCCTCATACCGCGGCTCCATCTTCCAGATGGGGATCACGCGCCCCTGGCGGCTGTTGGTATCGGACATATCAAAGACATACCGCAGCTTGTAGCCCTGGTCCGTGTCCACCAGCAGGGCGATCCCCCTGGTGCCCCGGTTGACATAGCGGCCATGCTTGTTCCAGAAGTCGATCTGGGCGCAGGCGGTGGCGTCCGGCTTTTGTGCGTAAATCAAAAGCTGGTCGCGGAAATTGTACTTGAAGTTGTGGGCGGCGGTGGTCAGGAACGCCATATAGTTCCCGCTGTTGGCGGAAATTTCGCGGGTCTTTTGCGCCGCAAGCTCTACAATGGAGTCCAGTTTTTTCGCCACGCTCTATCCCTCCGTTTCTTCATAAGATTGCGGCAGGCCCTTTGCTGCCGCGGTGATTTTGGAGATGCGCCCGGTGAGCTGGGCGACGGTGGCCCTGACCTCTGATCGTCGCGCCGCGTAGAAGTAGCCTGCATCGGCGCTGCAAATGGGGTGGCCGTCACAGCGCAGGTGGTTGACCGCCCGCCGCAGCTCCGTCCCGCCGACATGAAACGCGGCCTCCAGCTCCTTGCTGGAAGCCGCGTTCTCCTGCCCCTTGTGGTATTTCTTCAGGTACGCGCACAGGGACTCGTCGATGGGTACGCCCTTCATTGGGGATCACTCCTGCTTTCCACCTTCAACTTTTTGTGATATTCCTCGCTCACATCATAGTTGAGGGCTGCGGTTAAAAGGAGCTGCCAAATCATTTCTTCCGCTTCATTTTCGTACGTACGCAGACTGGCGTATTGTTCGCCGCCCTTACCCATATAGAGCCGGGTAAAGCGCATACGTTTCTCCATCAAGTCCTTCGCACCGCTTCGGACGCTCTCCACGGGGGCGTTAGCGGCGTTGTATGCCAGGACAGTCATCAACAGGTCAAACATAGAGGGGTGCAGTTCTAATTTGATGTTGGGTATTTGTGCCATCATCGTCCTACCTTTCCACGGAAACGGCCTGCCAGTGCTTGGGAAAATCCCAGCCGTACACCTTGCCGATCTCGTCTCCCAGCCTGCGGGTAATGCGGGTTATATCGGTGCGGACGGCCTTTCCGTAATATAGTTTTTCTTTCAGCAAGTCAATTTGTGAGTCCCGCGCTCCGGGCTTATATGTGCGGTAAAGAAGATGGTTCGTACCGTCGTGGTGTATGGCGTCGCAGCGCAGGTCGCCCAGCTTATCCACATACCATGTGGCGTATTCAATATCCCGGCCACTGTAAAGGCAGTCCCGGATATTGCCGCTGGAGATTTCCTGATAGCCTGTACGCCGCCCATTCCAAAGTCCCAGGTCAGCAATCACAAGGATGGGCTGGTCAAGCTGGATGTTCAGATTGACGCGCTCATCGTCCAGATAGCGGTTATTGATCTCATACATCAGGGCCATGCGCTCGTCCTCGGTCAGCTCCGGATGATCTTCCTCCAGATCGTCCCTCCAGTCCTCATAGTCCAGATCGTAGTTGCTCCATATTAAGTGCCTTTGCTCTGTCATCGTGAACCGCCCCTTTCGTGGCGGCGGGGCTTGACAGGCCGTCCTCGCTCGTTGTAGCGGTTCGGGTCAGCGGCAGGGGAAGTCCAGCCCTGGGTCACCCCGGCCAGCATCGCCGCCGCCTGCGCCCTGGTCACGCCCATATCGCCGTTGAGCACATCCGCCGTCTGCTGGGGCGTTTTCCCTTTGAAATGGGCCATGGGGGACACCTGATACCCCGGCTTGTACCGCTCTATGGCGATCAGCTTACCCGATGACGGCTGGACGGTAAAGCACTTCTCCGGCAGGGGCGCCGTCAGAGGGATCACCTCGTTGTGGCACCGCTCCATTTGCTCGGCAAACTGGCAGATGTGAAACAGGCTGTCCCAGCCGTTGCCCACCTCCACATGGCAGTCATCAATATAGCGGCAGGTCCGGTCGATGGGCGCACAGCCCTCCCGGAGAATACGGACCTGTCCACCGTCCGGGATGCGGAACAGTTCCTTGTAGTGCGGGTCGATGAACCGGATGCCCTTTTCAGCCTGTTCCATGTGCCGGTCTAACCAGTCGCGGCGGTAGCAGTAGAGAAACAGATTTTCCTCCCCCTTGTAGGGGTGCAGCCGGATCAGGTAGGCATACTGTGCTGTGTCCGCCCGGAAGCTGAACGCAAAGCCGCTATCGTAGCCGCTCTCCTGGTGTCCCCGGCAGAAATTCCGCATGGCGTCACGGCTTTTCAGAAACCCGCCGTACTGCTCGTCCCCCACCAGGGCCTCCAGGACCTCCTCAAACTCCTGCTGAAAGTCCTCGGTGTCCAGGCTTTCCCGGTGGCTGGTCCACTTGGGAAAGAAGCCCTTGCCGTCCTCGCCCATATCCGCTTGAAGGTGCCCGATACTCCCGGTCTGGCCCTCAATCTGTGTGCTTTGTCTGGCAATATAAAGCCGCTCCGCTGGAGTAGCGGCGCGAAAAGTTAATTCCATACGATCACGCTCCTTGTCAACAAAAAGGCAGCCACCAACTTCCTGCTGATAGCCGCTTTCTCTATATACGATATTGATAGACCTTCTACCGGGCGTCGCCCCGGTCGTGGCGCTTGGGTTTGATGGGCTGGCCCTGCTCATCATAGTTTTTCGGGTCGGCGGTTGGCACCTCCCAGCCGAACAGGGAGCCGGCCAGCATCGCCGCCGTCTGTGCTTTGGTCACGCCGCCGCGCTCGTTACACTCATCTACAATGGTCAGGGCCTCCGCCCGGTCGTGCCCATACTGATCTGTGCGGTAATAGCCGCTCTCGCCCTTTTTGACAATAATGATCTCATCACTGCTGGGCAGCACAGCGTAGCACTTGTCCGGCAGAGTGGAACGCATGGGGATCACCCTGCCGCCTGTTTGCTCCAGCCGCTCCGCAAACTCCCGGATAGAATAAACGGTGCTGCCCCACTCGTGGGACAGTTCCATGTGGCCGGCATCGATATAGCGGGCGGTGCGGTCACGGGTGCCATCTTCGCCTGTGATAATGCGGATCTGCTCACCATCCGGCACCCTGAATTTCTCGTTGCCGCCCGTGGTGACAAAGCGGATGCCTTTTTCGGCTTCCTTCATGTGTCGCTCCAGCAGGTCCCGACGGTAAGCGTAGATATATGCGTTATCCAGCATCTCGGATGGCGCACAACGGAGTAGATAAGCATAGTAGCCGGCATCAATACGAAACAGATATTCAGGGCTTTGCATGATGCGGCTTTCCTGATTGTTCAGGCAGTAGGCAATCATCGCGGGGATATTCTTCAGCACAGGGCCATGTCGCTGGTCTGATCGGAGTATTTCAATCATAGTATCGAGTTCCGCCGAAAACTCCGGTGTCTTCCATGTGGGGTCCCAGATGTCCCAATGGCTGTAAAACGCCGTGCCATTATCGTCCAATTCAGCAACTAAAATACCCGGACTTCCGCACCGTTCCATGATCGGAATGCATTGCCGCTTGGCGTATAGTCGTTCCGTGGGTGTCGCGGGCCGCAAAGTCAGCTCCATTATCTCTCACGCTCCTCTATCTTCGTCTGCTGTGCAGGCTGTGTCAGTCCGGCCTCATGCGCCCGCCAGTAGTCGGGATGGCATACTCGGATGGTATCATCAATACATTTGCTGTATTCTCCGGGGCCAAAGTATTCATTGACCGGCGCGGTGTAAAGCCCTCTGTCCATCAACTCCCGAAGGACGATCTGCGCGTCGCTGTCCTCCTCAAAGCACAGATAGCCGCCTTCCCAGAACCCGTACCGCTGGGCGGCAGGTGATAAATTCCCGGCCACGAATTCCCGCGCCACCATGATCCCGCCGTGGCTGGCTGTGGAAACATCAAAGAAACCGGGGCAGAGGGTCTTGCGGGTCTGGATAAGCCCCCAGGGGGAATAGGCCGGCTCATAGCTCATTCCCGCTCACGCTCCTTCCCCGATTTCTCCGGCTGTTCGCCGGAGCGTTCCTGCTTTGTCTTCTGGTACTCCAGTTCCGCCCCGGCCCGTTCCAGAAGGTCCTTTTTAGCGGCCAGGAGATCGGAGTGATAATGGCCCCAGTAGTAGTAATCACTTCCCTGGCAGGCCCATGTCACAAACATGGACCGTTCCGTTATGCTCACACCCAGCACGAACTCAGTGGTCCCGATGTGTATGGAGTCGGTGATGAGATAGCCGGCGTTCATACGGTTGCCCATATCAGCGGCCCTCCCTGTCACGAGAGTTTCGTTCCTTTTCAGCCTGTCGCAGCTCCAGGTAATGCTTTGCCCATTTGGGCAGGTCCTCCGGGGCGATGACGCCGAGAATGTCGCTGCGCTCAAACCGCGCCCTCTGCCCGGAATACAGCTCTGTGCAGTAACAGGCAGTGCCGCGGCTGTTGGGGTATGCGCCGGAGCCGCTGGTACACAACTGGAGCTGGCAGGTGGCGTGGCGGTATTCCCGGCGCAGCACCTCCGGACGGATCACCACGACTTTGCCACGGATGTCCTCCTGGTAACTGACCTGTTCACAGTCCTCGGCGGTGATGGCCGAATTGGGGATGCCCTGAATTTTCGGGCCGTTCAAGGCGATACGGGTCTTTTCCGCCTGTTCCGCCACACGCTCCCCAAACAGCTTTACCAGTTCCGGGTAGTCATCGCTGACCATGACCTCGGTATAGTTTGCGAATATCTCATGCTGCTGGCAGAACGCGCATACATACTGCTCATCCTCCGGCGCTGACGGGTTTTCCCCCAGCACGATCTCCCGGTCGCCAATGTGAAGCGCATGGATGATCTCATAGTCCCCGGCCATACGCTTTTCCTGATCTATGTCCATTTGAAGTCCTCCTTCCAAAAATTTACGCCGCTCTTCTCTGGCAATCAAATAGTTGCGGAATAACTCCCAGCCCATGCCCTCCGGCTGTGTTTCCCGGTTCGGAGTCTGCACGATACTCCAATGGGTACAGGGCGAACCGCCCACCAGAAGTTTCGTTTGTATCAGACCCCCTTAAGTAAACAGCGGCCTCCAGTTTATTCACTGAAAGCCGCTGTTGCGCATGTGGTTTCAACTGTTCTTTTACCGGGTATCAGATAGACTCCTTTTCAGAGCGCGTTCCCGCTGAATGACCTGCAAGCGGTCCTTTGCCCACTGCGGTAGACACTCTGGCCTGACCTCGCCTAAAATATCACCACGTTTCCACTGGCTAGCCCTGCGGCCTGTGAATACGTTGATACCATAGACCGCAGTGCCGCGGGGGTTGCTCCGTGCCCCGCTTTCTCCTGTCACTAAAATCAACTGGCAGTCCGCTCTTTGATATTCATAGCGCAGGGAAGCCGGGTTGATTGCCACTACCTTATTGGCGATGTCATCGCCGTCCAGCAGCGGGAAACAATGCTCACGGCCCAGCATATTCAGCGGGATGTGGAGGGTATTACGCTGGGCCTGAACTGCCGCTATCTGCCCTTTCAGCCTGTCTGCGTAAAGCTCCATGATCTCCAGATACTCGCTGCTGCTCATGACCTCGGAATAATACTCAGCAATATCATCCTGTGTGCAGAAGCAGCACATAAACTCCAGCTCCGGGCTGACGCCCACTACAAGCTCCCGCGCCCTGATCTGAATCGAGTGGATGATCTCAAAGTTCTTGATCATTCGTTTTTTATCCATCATCCCCGTCACCTCTCCCGGTCACGACGCGGCCCATGCTTTTTGGGGATGGACTTTTTCTCCTGCTCTTTCACATGATCCGCCAGGGATTTGGCGGGCTTATCGTCAAAGGCAATCAGGATGTTTTGCGGTGGAACACCTCGCAACATACCCGATAATTCCTCGCCCATGTCTTTTCCTTTACCCATGATTATCGCTCCTCTCTAACAGAAACGGAGATCTGCCTGTCCTCGTTGGCAAATCTCCGCTCTAACTGCTCTACTGTCCAATTCTTTGTAAATTGTCCCAAAGGGGTGTGCCCAAACTGCTCAATGGCTCGCCGGTCCATCTCCCGGAGCCGCGCCCACAATTCAGGGTGATGGGTGCGTAACTTTTTCAGCTCTCCGATCCGTTGGAGAGGGCAGCACCAACAGGAGCAGCGGTTGTATATCTGATACAAACCGCCCCAATCAAAACCCCGGTCATAGCATATCCGTAGGGCTTCACTTTCTGTGATACCCCGATCCACCAGGGGATATTGGTCGTCTTTGATTCGTCCCGGCTCATCGGCGGCAATTCCTACATAGTGCAGGGCGTTCCGCTCTTTTTTCAGCCGGTTCACTTCTTTATGGATCAGATGCGTTTTTAACGTACCCGTACACCAGCGCACGCGAGGACCAGGCCAGCCGTTGCCATAGAGGGATACCCCAAGCCGCTGCCGGTTCTCAATGCTGGACTGCTTTACCTTCGGTTCCTCAAACATGAGCCATTCAAAGCCCTTGGGGTGCCGCAGGGTCGTGATGTGGATGCCTCGCTCACGGCAGAGCAGATCGTCCAGCTTTTGAAGATGCTCATACATCTCCGGGAACTCCATGCCGGTATCGGCGTTCAGCACCACATCAATGGGCATATCCTGTTCGATCATCAGCAGAAGCATCGCTGTGCTGTCCTTGCCTCCTGAAAGCGAAACGGCATGATAACATTTACCTGTATTGCCGCCCATGCTCTGGCCCCCTCCCCGGGGCAGGGCACACCTTGTTGGCTGGTGGAAATAATTGTTTCATCTTCGGCTCCTCCTGTCCAAAAAATTTACGCCACCCTATGTCCGGCAGACAAAGAGCGGCGTATGTACGGTATTGAAGGAGGAATATGTTTTGATTATGTCATCAGCTTCATCAATAAGTCATTGACCGGCCCAGCGTCCCGGCCCTGGGCGGTCAGCTTGTTCCGCCAGCTCATCAGATACATCCGCACAAGGCGGCGCTCCGCGTCCGTCAGTTCCAGATACACTTTCTTTTCCCGTTTGAACATTTGAAACAACTCCCTTCTCTCTGCCCATATCGTACAGGAAAAGGCAAATGGTTTCAAATGTGCGAATGGGTATGTAAGCGGCCCGCACAGCGGGCCGCGGGGGATGCGCTTAATAACCCGTCCGGGGCAGGGGCTTGGAGGGGGCATAGACCTTCGTCACCCATCGGGAGGTAGCCATAATCCACTGACCGTCATAGACGCCGCCCACATCCGCCTGATTGACGAATTGGCTGCCGCCTTTGGCCCAGGACACCACGGAGCAGTCGATCATGGGCGTTTCCACCTGCCGGAAGTTGGAGGGCACGACGCCAAACACGAACATCACCTCTGTGACATACTCGTTGGACCCCAGCCGCAGGGCCACAGGCGAGGCGTCCAGCACATAGTTCTGCTGCGTGTTCAGGCTGTCCGCCAGCACACGGTACTCGCTCCCGCTGAGATTGGTCTTGTAGACGATCTTATAGTTTCCAGCGGCATTGTAGGTGCCGGTGGTGATCTTCGCCAGGCGGACCGCCTCCACGGGTAGGGTATCGCGCCAATAGAACGATGTGAGAGAAGTCATGGAATTGTTGGCAATGCCGGAGAAGGTGTAGCGGATATTCTGGCCGGGCATGACCTCGGCATAGCCGGTTTTCTGGATGGCTACATTGGTATAGAGGCTCTTGTTGGTCATGACGGCTTTCACAATCTGCCCAGCGTACTCGATCTCCACCTCAATAGGCGTCTTGTCCAAACCGTAAAAATCTGCGGCTTTGGATTCAATCACTTCGTAACGGGCTAGAGGGAGAGGCTTGGAGACCGCAACACCATTTTTGCCCGTGCGGATGGTATCCACCAGCTTGCCGGTCCGGGCGTTATAAATCTCGAACTCCGTGTTGGGGATCGGCGTCCCGGCGGGCCAGCCGTTCATGCTGTTATAGTCTGCCGAGGTCTTTGTCACCTGGATTTGTCCAGTGATGGGCGTATTCTCCCACTCCACCAGGGTGGTCTCACCCGCCTTGACATAGACCGTGCGCAGCTGGGTGTCCGGGATGTAGCCCTCATTTTCAAGTTCACGCAGGTAAAAACGGCTATCTCCCTCCAGGACCTCGAGCCAGGCGTAGCCCCGGTTGTCAGTGGTCTGCTGGTCGATGGGGTTATGGCTGCTGTCATAGAGAATGAAAGAGACGCCCGGAATGCCCTTGCCGTCCGCTGTGGAGATTTTGTGTACCAGGATGCCGGAGATGGCCTCGTTTTCAATGACCTCCTGAGTGACCTCGCCATCCTTGACAGAGAAGTAGTGCCGGGTGGAATCCAGTTTGAATCCAGAGGGGCTTTCCTGCTCCAAGGCATAATAATCGCCCTCGGCAAGCGGAGCAAACACAGAGCCGGTGTCTCCCGTGGTAACGGTGTCCACTAGGGCGTCATCCGATGCCTTGCGGATCTCAAAAACAGCGTCAGAAAGCCGCTCCGTCTTGTCCGCGGCGTTGACCTTGACCAGCTCCACGCCACCCTCTCTGGCATTCCAGAAGGTCAACGTCTGGACCTCGCCCTCTTTGATGAGGATGCTCTGGGGGCTGCCATCCAGCACAAAGCCCTCCGCTGTTTGGGTCTCCCTGGCGGTGATGGTAGTTCCGGGGGTGAGGCCGGTGATGACCGCACGGCCATCCTCCCCGGTGGTATAGACGCCGTTGTTGGGACCAATGACCGTCCCGGCGCCGTCTGTGACCAGGAACTCCACGCCGGCCAACGGCTCCCGGTCTGTGCCTTTGATGAACTTTTCCAGGACGAGGGTCGTCTCTGGCTCATTGTACACATACAACGTCTGGGTGTCGTTTGGGTGGACCACCACCGTCTGGGTCCGGGTGGCCTCGTCGATGGTGTACCCTGGAATCGAGGCCGTTTCCGTTGCTACGATAGTCCCAACTACCCCTGAAAGGGTGATTTTTCCCTCCCGGTCCGTATAGTAGAGGCCGTTGGAGGAGAGCTGGCCGTTTTCATCCGGGACATAGGACCCATCCGCATAGGTAATGCAGAACTCCACGCCCTCCAGCGGCTCATGGGTGCCAGAGCTGCTCCGCTTGACGATGACCAAATTCCCCGCCGGGGCGTTGCGGAACTCCAGGCCCACCGTCTCGCCGCTGCGGATCAGGGCGTACTTGGGGCTGTCATCCAGCAGGTAGCCGGGCTTGGCCCGTACCTCCCGCGCAACCACTGTGGTTCCAGGAGTGAGGCCCTCCACCAGAATCTCGCCCGCGCTGTTGGTCACATACCGGCCATTGTTGGTGCCGATAAAGTTGCCGGAGCTGTCCGTCAGCAGGAACTCTACATCAGAGAGCGGTGTGTGCTTCTCATCATCCGAGACCTTCGTAATAAGCAGAGACCCCAGCGGGGCGTTGCCGAACCGCAGGGTGACCACATCCTGCTCTTTGCCAGAGATATAGACAGTCTGGGGTTCCGAGTCGATGAGGTGGCCGTCCGGGCTTTCCAGTTCCTGACAGATATAGGTGCCCTCTTTTAGCCCCGTGACCGTGAAGGACCCATTTTTCGAGGTCACATATTCGCCAATGACCGTCCCCTCTGTGCCGGAGGTCTCGCCGCTGAGGTAACGCAGCTCGAATCGTGCGCCCTCCAGCGGCAGCTTCGTCGCACTATCGTATTTGTAGACAACAAGCGCACTGAGAGGCGTGTTGTCCACGACCAACTCACGGCTGACGCCGGCCTCCAGGTAGAACTCATAGACGCCGTCATCCTGGATGGAGAATCCTGTCGGACTCTCCTCCTCGACGACCTTGTACCAGCCCCTGTTGACATTGGTGAGCACGATGCGCCCCGAGGAGTCCGTGTAGTACGTCCCCAGGTCATTGATCTCGCCGGTTTCCGTGTTGTCGCTGGCATAATAGATATGGAACTTGGCGTTCTCAAGTGGATCTTTTGTGATGGAATTGCGTTTGATAACTGTGAGCGATGGTTTGACTGCGTTAAAGAAGCGCACCGTCCGGGTGACGCCCGGCTCCAGGAAAATGGTCTGGGGAATCTCGCTGATAATGACGTTGGACGGTACGTTGACCTCCGAAATTTCGTAGCTGCCGGGGTCCACTTCGAGAAATGCTTTGCCGCTGGAATCGGTCTCTACGGTGTCCAGGAAATCCCCGTCGATCTGCCGGACCTGGTAGGTGACTCCCTCAATGGGAGATCTGTCGGCAATATTCCGCTTGACGATCTCCAATCCGGGCCGGGTGTAATCCTCAAACCGTGCCTCGCTGATTTTGCCGGGCCGGAGGGCGATGGTCTGCTCGCTGGCAGTCCGCACGAACGGCTCCGGAACGGACTCCTCACGGACGATATAAACGCCGGCGGGGAGGTCCTCCACCAGGGCGCTCCCATCCGGTCCGGTGGAGACGGAGGTGCTGAAGGCGCAAGTGACGCCCTCGATAGAATAGACGGCGTTTTCCACGGGAGAGCCATCGACAGCCGAGGTCTTGATGACCTTGATGCCGGGCAACTCCTCGTCTCCAACGGTGACGGTGTACTGCTTATCGCCGTCGGTAACGCTGACGTAGACGCTGTGGGGCGTCGGGTCCAAGGCATAGCCCGCCGGGGCCTCCTGCTCTACAAAGGACCACAGGCCCTCGGTGACATCGTGGACCTCGATGTATCCCCCTCCGGAGGTCACATCGCTGCCAACGATTTGGCCGTCCAGGTAGATGTTATAGACGGCCCCGTCCAGGCCCTTGTCGGTACCGGCGATGACCTTCTGGAAGGTGATGTCGCCATCGCCAGCGGGAGGAGGATCATCGTCATCCTGCGGTTCATCATCTGCGATAACCTTACGGCCGCTGTGGTAGGCGAAGAAGGACTGCCGCCCGGAGACACTGGAGGTGGCCAGCACCGCCCACTTGGAACTCTCGTCCTCCACGATGGAGGCGTGGATGCCCTGGGCGGCGTATTCCTCGATCTGCCGCTGGAATTCGGCATCCTCATTGGCCTTCTGGCCCAGCAGCCAGTTGTAATACTCTACATATTGGTCGTAGGTATCAGCGTTGGCGAAGCCGCCAGCGTCGATGTCGCCGCTGGGATCGCCGCCCGCACTCTTATCGCTCTGATTGTCCCAGATGTAGGTCTGAAGTGCCATGAACAGGCTGCCGGGGATTTCACCGGTGTAGTCCGCAATGTAGCTCATCATCCATTTGACGTTCTCTTTGGTGATGGCGTCCATCTCGCCCAGGCCGGTCTCGGCAACAGCGTCATTCCACAGGGCGTCCGCATCCGCTCCGGTGGCGGAGCGGTACATGTAGGACTGGAGAAACGACTCCGTGCCAGAACGGTAAGAGTAGCCCAGGTCCATGCAGTAGAGCTGCCGCCCCGCCGCCGTGGGCGGGCGGTAGGAATAGGTCTGCCC
>ENA-ORTI01000793-ORTI01000793.1-human-gut-metagenome-genome-assembly--contig:-NODE-793-length-35701-cov-20.637968_pt1 | contig 35701 bp, 35 predicted proteins | sample MGYA00242071_ERZ509191 | MGnify/ENA primary metagenome ERZ509191 (study PRJEB26280, sample SAMEA2338832) | human gut metagenome | biome: human gut; feature: human-associated habitat; material: faeces...
GAATCCATCCATCATTGCTATTGCTCCTTGGTCCAGTGAGAGGGGTGCAGTACATAAAAAGTCTATTTTTCCTTTTCAACATAAAAGCACATGTTTTCCAAGTGCTTAATTCATAATAAATATTATTAGCTTTAACTAGTCTTACTTGTTAGCTTTAAATGTGATATTAGCCTTAGATCCATCCATAGAATTCAATTTGAATGTATAGTTAATCTTAGACCCATTGTCGTCATATATACTAGATTTACTAGTTTGACCTACACCTAAAGTATAACTAGATGAAGTTAGTTTCTCTAATTCTATTAGATTTACTCCTGTGTAATAAGCTTCACCGTGATCGTTTGTCGTGAATAAATCTAAACCTGTTTGCCCATTGTATTTATAACTAATAAGCTGAGCATCGACATGATATAAGACAAGGCCTTCACTAAATGAATAGTTTGATTTGGCATTAATTCCAGATTTGGTGTAATACATCATTACCCAATACTCTTGGTAACATCCCAAGGTCGCATCCCAGTTGTTTGCGATTATATATGTATCTCCACCATATTCGAAAGCATTCAAATCTAAGGTTACAGTATCAGTAGCAGTTATCAATTTAGAACTTGTCAACCATCCGTAATTGAATTTGGTGTATGGATTTTGATCACCGAAATAAGAATCCATTATATCATCACCATTTAGAAGTACGTCTTTATCAGTATAAGATGCATCGTAATAATCCTCAGCACCTAGGACATGCCCAAACTCATGTGTGAAAGTATAGGTGTTAGTAGGTTTTGTTCCGTCATCGTATCCTGAATCTGTTTCATATAAGAAATCATAAGGACACCATAAGTAATCGTTGATACAGTAATTGTCACCATATGTGTTATCAGTTATATCCCAGTATCTGTAGGCCCATTGGAGAATTGATTCATCCGGGTTGCCTATCTTTATAGACGGTACGATGACTACAGCATCTATCATTCCGTTATTGTCCGAATCGAAGTGTGAGAAATCAATATCGCTGCTATTTGCCTTTAAGATGCTGTTGGCAATAGCCATATCGGTATTGGAACTGCTGTTATTTTTATCTTGATTTATGTAATATGTACTAGATTTACTTGGCTTATACCACTTTGTTCCACCACCCATTATTTCAAAATTTAGGTTTAGTTTTCCGTTGCTTGATAAGTTGTAATACTTGGAGACAGACATTCCAAATTTTAAGGATTCCTCTCCATCTCCACCATTTAAGGCTAAATCCAAAGAACTTAGACTTTGCTTGGAAGTATGAACTTTATCTGAGAATTCAACTGGAATCACTAATACATTTACATTGCCTGTGGTTGGACATCCGCCTTCATATGTTGAAAGATTGGATATGTTTTTAGCTTTAGTAGCTTTGGTGAAATCTACGTTGTAATAGCCATTACTATTTCTATAGTTCTCTATTCCTTTTCCCTTGTTTGTATAGATGACTTTGTTCGAAACATCATCCCAATTAGAAGGAATGGTCTGGCTAGGAACATCACCAGGTTTATCAACTGCTTTATTTACTTTATGAATCTCAAAGGAAATTTTGTTCCCACCATCTTCATAGTCGATGGTCAATGAGATGGTATCATCAGCTAAGGTTATTTTATGGGAGTTGGAATCTTCCGTTGAATTACTGACTTCATATGTAGTTTTTAAAAGACTCAAGTAACTATTAATATCGTCAGCTGTCAAACCATTGAATTCACCTTTGAGGTAGTTTTCTTTAGTCCCTTCAACTAGTTCTATTTTATAGTTATAACAAGGAGCAAAAGGAATGGTGGTTCCTATTGTATTTTTTTTGTAATTCTTTATCTTCTTCACTGAAATCAGTGTATTTATGTTCTGCATTTGTTGATGAAGTAGTTGTATCTTTATCTGTTGGAGTTGTTGGTGTAGCAGTATTGGTAGAACCTGGAGTTGATGATGGTATAGTAGTTTCACCTTTTCCGCATCCACTCAAAGTTAAGATGCATAATAAAAGACTTAGTGAAGCCTTGATTGTTTTTTTTATGTAAAATTCTCCTAAGGATCAAATTATATAATTAATCCCTTAATTTTCATTTATGAAAAAGATTAGTATTTCGGTAATTCATTTATTTATATTTTAGATATTCATAGTAGTGATAAAACAAAAAAGTCAGAGCAAAAGGAGGATTGTTTATGAGGAAAGATCACAACATTTTCTATTTAGCCTTATATGTAGGGAGTGCAGTAGGAATGGTAGGAAGTGGCATTGCTGTTTTCATATATCAAATGCTTGGAAGTCATACTGATCTCTTAAATCTTTTATTTGGTTTATTCGTTTTCTTTTTCTTTGTGTTTCTCATCGTTAACATCTCTTCATTCATCAAAATCTTAATGATTCTATACAAGGACAAAAAAACTGATAAAAGCGTCGATGATAACGAAAAATAGACGAATAAAAAAAGCAGCCTAATGGCTGCTCTTCTATTTTGTTTATCTAATTAGACAAGTTTCTTTCTAAGGTAAGAGGAGAAGTAATCGACTAAGATGATCATGATGATACATAACCATAAAGCACCACCGAATTGAGGCCATATTTGAGAATAGACAGGCATATTGGAAACAAAGAAGGGAGAAATGTAGAAACAGGAAGCGACATCTGGATCGAACAACGGAGTGTTCGTGACATCTTTGAACGGTTTTCCGTCTGTCGTTTTGTAGTTGATGCCTCCGGTGTAATGCAGTGTTACATTGATTAGTTGAGCGATGACGGTAAGACCGACGAATATTGCGACAGCGCCAAGAAAGTATTTATAATCTTTTTTGATGTTTTTTCCGATTTCTGCGTGGACGACAGATAGGATGGAGACCTGAAGAATCAGAACGTGCCAGAGGAAGGAACGAATCACATCGGAGATTTTGCCCCATCTGCATAGCTGTCCTTGTCCGAACAATGACGGGAAGATGCCGGCAATCATGCAGTATATGCCTAGGTAATAGAATATCGGCATTCTGATCTTTTCATTTTTGATAAAGGGAAGAATCAGGCATAGGTAGATTGGTATGCTGCAGAACTGGAAGGGAATGCTGGAGAAGTCATAGTACCCGAAGAAGAAGTAACGATTGATTTCATGATATATTTCCAGTCCTAGGAAGAGCAATCCATATATAAGGATAATGCCATTCAATAGTTTTTTGTTTTGTGTTTTGTTGATATATTTTGAGAGAAAAGCAATGGCTATCAAAGTCATTAAACCGACTAAGACACATAATATCGGAACAAGACTCCAAGGCAGGCAGGCAGGTCGTTCTTGTTCGAAATCGTTTAAAAATTTAATCATAATTTTACTAAATACTTATTTTATCATATAGACCTTTGCATTGCTATACAACATGTGATATCTATGAGGTTTTACAATTCAAGATAGCTTTAGAGTGGCTGATGAATGAAGTGCGTGCGCTTCATTTATCAATGACTAACCCATTCATCAGCCCAACATTATTTGTCCATTTTTCTTTGTATTTTTCAACAAACTCTTTAATCTATTCAGAATTTGCTTTCGAATAATCTCGTAAGCTCGAACCGATTGCCTTATTTATAAAAATTTAATTACTACCAAAATTATTAACTAATATTGCTTCCAATAATTTTGTATTAGTTTTCTCTTTTCTACATAATTGATGATCTATTGCTCTTCTTCTTACCCAGAAATCTTCATCTTTTGACCATTCTAGCATTGGATCATTTAATCTTTCGTCTTTAAATGCAAACTTATTTTGATAAGTATTAAAAGGTGATAAAAATATTCTATATGTAGAAATTTATTTTCTCCATTCAGCCATAGCATAACCACGTGGATATAATCTAGTACCACGAAACTCTATAGCTCCTTCTTTATATTGCCCATTATAACCATCTTTTCTTAAACTAAATAAATATTCTTTATTTACTTCTTCTCCAGTTGCCCATAAGTAATAAGAATTATCATCTAGTGCAAGGTAATTCTGTAACCCATTATTATTGTAGCAACTATTTAATTTAAAAATCCCAACATCAGATTTAACTGTCATTTTTAAGTCTTTATAAGAAGTATTGTTATACGTCCATTTGTAAGTAAAAGAACAAATAAGTTCCCATTTATCATTTATTTTAATATCAAAATTATTATTAATAGATGTTTTCTTTTTATAGCAAAATTCATATGTATTATCTTTATTCATTGTTAATCTTATTATGTCATTTGCATTATCTTTTGCTGCGCTAAACTGATAATCATTAAGCATATATTCCTTCACTTTATTTGAAGAAGAACAACCAAAAAGGAATAAAGAAATTATTAATCCTGAGCTTAAAAAATTTATTTTTCTCATACTTTATTGTAACAATAAATTGACAACGGGTCAATGACTAAAAATAGCTCTTTAATTTACAAATTGTTCAATACAAGTTGTATTGATAGAGTTGTAAATCTTGTTTCAAAATATTCAGTTAAACTATCGTTAGAATTTGTTAAATATATTCATAAGGAACCCTTTCTTTATTTCAGCAAATTTAAATTATAAGTTTCTTTTATTTTTAATCGACCTGCAAATATGATGGGTGGGGTCTCTTATATCACTGATTGAAATATTGTTATTTTAAACAACATCCTTTTTTTAGTCATAAAAATTTAGATTAGAAATAAAATGTTTTTGATTCTATAGATTCATATATGTTGTCACCCCACTTCCATTAATTAGGCTATTTGGCAGCTGTTGATGAGCTCGAGATACAGGTGATCCTCAGGCTGCATCGATAGGTTCAGATCTATCCTTATCATAGCAAGTAGCCTCTTGGAGAATCTCGGCTTCAGGTTGTACCCGCTGCAGATGGCAAGAACCCTCTTGTATCCAAGCTCTTTGGCCGGTACAGGGTTGACTATTTACTTTTCAAAAAAATAAATTTATCTTTTCTGTCAAAAAAAAGCCTGACCCTTGCGGTATCAGGCCTATAATAATTTCATGCCTTGGGACAATTACTACTATATAAGTTATTACACAAAGAAGCTAGAGAAATAATACAATATTGGGCTCAAAAATTAGAAAAACTATAATTCCGATGACTTTTTTGTGTTATTTAATTATAACTGGTCCAAGTGGTAACCCTGCTTGCAGCTTTTTTGCAATTTCATTTTGTCTATTTTTAATATAAGTCTCTTTTTGAGTTTCAAACAAATGGAAATCTACTGTATTTATTGGCGTTTGCAAAATCCTATCAGATGAAATTATTGCATTATACTGCGGTATTTTATCTGTAATATATTTATTTGAAACACTCTTATTTACAGAACTACATAACAATAAATAATTACCAATATTATCAATTAGAGGTGCTCGTAAACTTTGACTTGACGGCCATCCGTTTCTAGCCCATTCAATATCAGGCCTTTGTGGATAAATATGTTCTAAATTTATCGAACTTACATTAATTGTTCCCGATACATTCTTACATATAACATCTAAAATTAATAAAGCTTTTTTTATTCCTCTCGGAACCGAAATATCTCCTAATTTATTTGTGAAATCAGACATACTAATTTGCCAAATTGATTGGTTCGAATTGATTTCAGTTATTAAATATTCGTTTATTTGCTTATAGTTTTCTCCGCTTTTGATTTTTGAAATAACATCATTTAGCAAATATCTAAATGAAGTTGGGCTTCCACCATTCATAGTTAGAACAACACTCATGAGGCATAGTGGGATAACTACGTTTTCCAACCAGTTTCTATCTGTATTTATATCAACTCCCATTAAAGAAAGAACATTAGGAACATCTAATAAAGTTATTCTATTAATATAATTTATTACTTGATATATTGCGCTTCCTGATAAAGAAGATAGTAAAGTCATAGAGGAAACAAAATTTTGAAATGTAGGTTTATCTTTAGTAACTTCATTTCGTAAAAAAGTCATAATTTCCATATTTCCAAAATTACCAGAGAATAACGGCGTTTTTAATTTATAAAAACTAATTAAAGAAGCTTTAACATCTTTCATGTTTGCCGTACTAAATGGAACACTAAAAGCTGATGAATATTGGTCGATAGCTGTTTTAATAACTTCATCTTTTGAGAGTGGCTTACCACCCGTATTTATTTGTTGAAAAATATCAAATGCATCATCAGCATTGTTACATTTTTTCATATAAACATGAATATTGTTTTTAATCACATAAATAAAATCATTAATTCGTGTTTTATTTGTGCGAACAAAATTTAGTAAGTCTAAATAAACCTTTTTAAATGGGGCTGTTTCATATTTTGTAAAATGTTTTATATACTTATCCTGGTTAGAAAAATTATCATATTCAATATCAAATAATTTTATATCTATATTAATTTTTTCTTCTTCTGAAACTTTTTGTATAGCCTTAATAAAATTATTTAAAGTGACAATTCTTTGCTGTCCATCAGCTAATTTAATTTTCCCATCTTCCATATAGTAAATAAAATCTAAAAAATAAAAATCTTTGTTTTTATCATCAATCGCTGAAAGCATATCTTCTTTAAATTGATATATTTCTTTTTCCTTCCATGAGTAGAAACGTTGAAAAATTGGAATACCTATTTTTTGATTCTGATAGGAATATAGGCGTTCATAAGTTATAGAAACTGCATTTTTTTGTATAATCATTTTACTAAACTCCCTTTTGATAAACTATTCTATCGCCTTTTTTGAATTCATTAATTTCTCTATAGGCATTAATGCCTTCTTGATTTGCTAAGCCATCGGGATGAAACGCATTACTGCTAAATAAATTTCTTATAATTACTCTATATCTTTCTTGATTGTTTGATGGTAAGACTTCTTGGAAATATTCTGGAATAAAATTTAAATTCTGAGACATAATCTCATAGTACAAAGGTATAATTGTATCACTATCGATTGGGTCACCATATTCAATAATTTCTTCAACAGCAATTTTTCTTAAAATAATCCAAAATGCATTTGGCCCTATTTTTTTGGATGAAGAATATTGCAAATTATGAATTTCTCTTTTAAGGACATCCCCTAACATTTATTTATCCTCCTTATGTAATAAAAATAAATATTCTTTCACATGAATATCTCTTTCTCTTAAATTTCTAGAACCTCTAAAAGTATTGTACTTTTTATCAAAAGTTCTCACTTTTCCAAGTTCTTCTAACATTCCAATCATTTCCTCAAAAGAAATAAATCCTTCTGAATTATAAGAAATCAACAAATATTCAGCATTTATCTTTCGACAAAGGCTTTTAAATGAGCATAACGCCTCTTGTTTTTTGTTATAATTAGATTTATTCCAACCCGTAGGAATTCCAGAAACTTTTGAAACTACTTTAGGCTCTTTATAATTATTTATAAGATTTAACATAAAATAATTTGATCCATATGGATGTTGATTGTAAGGAGGATCTAAATATGCTAAATCAACATGAGGAATCATTTCACAAATTTTATTAGAATCTCCTTGATAAATATGAACATTACAATTGTTGCAACTTAATACAGGTTTTTTTAATTCAATATTTGCCAGAATTCTTTGAAGAGCGTTTTCTGCATTTCCTCCGTATTGTCCTATATTCGTTTTAGAGTTCTTATAAAATCCTTTAAATACCCCAGAAGTATTGTTTTTTGTCGATGCTTCATATAGCAATGGCCCAAGCAACAAAGTCTTATAAGGCTCTGGAACACTATCAATATATTGTCTAGCAGAATCTATATACTGGGCGTTTCTTGTTGTAAAAAATACACGCTCGCCTGGTCTTATGTTTTTATCATCTTTAGGAGCATACATTTTTGCTATAAATCCGTCTGTTTTAAATTGTTGTGTACAAAGTAAATTATTCACATAATTAAACCAATAATCTAATTCATCGTGACTAAATTCGTTTTCGTTCATAAGATAACATTTATTTATTGTATAACAATAATCTTCCATGTCGTTTACATATAAATTGTTAGAAAACTGTTTTAAAAAGCGTGAAACAACACCAGAACCAGAAAAAACATCAAACGTATCGATTTTTTTCTTTTTTAATTCTTTCATTACAATATCAATGGAACCATTTATAAAATTAAGTAAAGATCTTTTATTTCCAAGATAAGTTATAATTTGCTCAGTCAAATATTCTTCTCTTTCTGACATTATTCCTTCGCCTCTTCAATTTCAATTTTGTGTTCGTTACAAAGTTCAACAATCTTACGTTTAGCCGCTGTTGTTGGTTTGTTTTGTCCACGTTCCCATCTGTTGATTGAAGCGAAAGAAACGCCAAGTAAATTGGCAAGTTCACTTTGAGTCAAAATTAGCTTATCTCTAAGTTCTTTAACTGCTTTTTGATAATCAATCATATGAGACCTCTATCGATTAAAAGTCTCAAAATGTATGAATTATTGGAGTCGAGAAAGTTCTTTAAAATAATGCCAAATTATTAGCTATCTAGTAGAATTTTTGAGAAAAAAATGCTATATTATAGTTAAACAATTGAAAAGTCTCGAAGTACAAAAACATATACATTTTTATATCGTTTAGTACCTCTTTTTTAATTTTCTAATGACTTGATAAATTAAATATTTTATTGCTTTATATGTATGTAAATAACTATATAAGGAGGAATGATTAATTTGATTTATGCATATATAAGAGTAAGTACTAAACAACAAAAGATAGATAGACAATACGAAGAAATTAAAGAATTATTTAATATTGATGATAAATATGTCTATATCGATAAAGAATCTGGAAAGGATTTTGATAGAACTAATTATCAAAAATTAATAAAGAAATTAAAAAAAGACGACCTACTAATCGTTAAATCAATAGATCGTCTAGGACGTAATTATCATATGATTCTAGATGAATGGTCTAGAATAACAAAAGTTATTGGTGCTGATATAAAAGTACTTGATATGCCATTACTTGATACTAGAATTGAAGGTAAGAATCTAGTTGGCAAATTTATATCAGATATAGTGCTTCAAGTATTAAGTTTTGTTGCTGAAAACGAAAGATTAAATATAAAACAGAGACAGGCTGAAGGAATAAAAATAGCAAAAGAAAGAGGTGTTAAATTTGGAAGACCTAAAACACTTCTTCCATCTAACACAAGTGAAGTATTAGATAGATATATAAATCATGAAACAACAAATACTGAAGCAGCATCACTTTTAGGAGTATCTAGAGGTACGTTCTTTAGATTGGTTAGAGAACATAAAAAATGAAAAACTAGCCAGTTTAAATATAGGTTAGTCTCTCATAAGTTTCTTTACTTATTCTTTTGGTTTTTCTTTAAGCTCCAATAATGGTTTTTACATTTACTAGAACAAAATCTTTTCTGGTGATGTCCTTTAGTTTGAATTAAAAATTTTGAACACATAGAAAAAATTGATTCAGGATGACTATTCTTAAATCTATTATAAATAGTTTTAGCTGTAGACTCATTTATTCCTAAGATTCTTGAAATTTCACTGTAGGATTTTCCTTCAATTTTAAGCTTAATAACTTCTTCTTTATCCATATAACTTACCTCCTTCAATAGATAAGGGACAAAAATCTTCATTTTGAACACTTTTTTCAAATTTTTTTTATTTTTTATCCATCCAATAAAAAAGGGGAATAATTATTAAAAATAAACCTATTTATAAAAGAAATAGGTTATTTATACGAATGACACGAAAGGTGAGTAATCGTGTACCTATCGTATGAAAATACACTAAAGCTTTTTATGAAGTTGAATCATCAATCTAATACAATGCAATAAAAAAAGCAATTTTACCAATAACGGGACTTGAACCCTAGTAAAAAAGCCCTGAAATAACAAAAAAGTGCTAATATGAGAATAAAATCTCGTATTAGCACAATCATTTCTTAATGGTGGAGCTGACGAGAGTCGAACTCGCTACCCTCTGCGTGCAAAGCAGATGCTCTCCCAGTTGAGCTACAGCCCCATTTGTCGACGGCTATGTATTATATCAAATCTTTTTAAAAAGAAAAGAGTAATTTTTATAAAAGTGAAGAATATAGGTTTATGAGGTCTTCTCCTTCAAATTTGGAACAGAGATTTAAGGCTTCTTTTAAATCCATCCACTTCAAAGAAGTGGATTCACCATCTGTTATCTTTTCTTTTTGTCCTTTGGTCGGATATGCTAAATAGGCAAATACTATGGTGTGTGCTTTATCTCCGTTAGGCCAGGAGAAGTTGAATCTTTCTATAAAGCCCAAGTTTTTAACGATATGTACATCTAAGCCTGTCTCTTCTTTAGCTTCTCTAAGAGCTGTTTGCTCAATTGTTTCGTCTAATTCCTGGCATCCACCAGGAAAAGCATGCATCCCATTGTCTGTTCTTGTCTCTACCAAGACTTTTCCATCTTCTCTTTGAATCAAGATCGAGGCACAGGTTATAAAAATTCTTTCGTGACCGACCTTGCTTCTTATAAATTTGATGTAATCCATATTTACATCCTCACTTTCATGAAGACATTCTTTAAGTTTTCATCACTTTTTATCTTATAAGGAACGTAGTCTTCAGTATATCCTTGCCAATATCCATTTTTATCCTTAGATTCAAAAAGAACGGTTCTCTCCTGTCCTTTTATAGATTCTTTGTATTTCTCAGCTTCTTCGTTTGACAATGCTATTAATCTTTTTGCTCTATCATGAGCTATATTTCCGTTTATTTGATTCTTCATCTTTTCTGCTGGTGTGAATGGACGAGGAGAATATGGAAAGACATGAATCTTCATAAATTCGACTTCTTTGCATATGTCATATGTGTTTTGGAAATCTTCCTCGGATTCACCAGGAAATCCCACGATTACATCAGTAGATAAGGCTAGGTTAGGGATTTTTTCCCTTAATCTTCTCACAGTGTCCATATATAACTTTGAATCGTATCTTCTTCTCATAGCTTTGAGGATTTGATCACTTCCGGATTGCAAAGGAAGATGGATATGTGGAACAATTGATTTGGAGTTTTTCATGAATTCCAGGAATTCATCACTTACTCTGGTCGGCTCTATGGAAGATATTCTAACTCTACAATCAGTTCCACAGATATCATCTATGTCTTTTAACAATTCGACAAAGTTATATGTCGGATTGTCGGGATCGACATAACAATCCGTGTCGATTCCAGTGATGACTATTTCATGGAAATTGTTCCTTACTAATGTTTGTACTTCCCTAAGAATAGATACTCTATTCCTGCATCTGGATTTTCCTCTCACGAAGGGAATGACGCAAAAAGTACAAAATCCATCGCATCCATCCTGAATTTTGACATAGGCCCTACTTTCAGTGTAGAAATTTTGAATTATCAAAGGCTCATAGAAGAAGGTTCTAGTATTCTTCGCTATTTGGAAATAGTGAAAGTCAGGATCAGATACAGCTTTTTCTATATTTGCTGGTATGTCTATTCTTCCTTCAGTTCCCACCACTATTTTTATTTGAGGAATTTCCTTGAACTTAGAATATGATAGTTGTGAGAAACAGCCCATTATGACCAGCGTTGCATTAGGATGATCTCTGACTATGTCATGGATTCTCGTAAGACATTTCCTTTCGGCTGTAGCTGTTACTGCACAAGTATTTAAAACATATATGGCTGGATTTTCTTCCGTGTGTATATAACCCATCCTTTCCAATGCTTCTCTCACAGCTTCAGTTTCATAGAAATTGACTTTGCATCCGAAAGTTATCGTTTTAAATGTCTTTTTGGTCATCTTTATCATCTTCTTCCTTTTTTTCTATTTCTTTCTTTATTTCCTTTTCAGCCTTTTCCAAGGCTTTGTTTTCTTTTCTTTGTGCCTTTATTTCTTCTTGTTTCAAGTAGCTATACAATTTAAAAGATATGAAACCCAAAGAAAATAATGAATCTATGAATTTTATTTTATCGAATGAATAATAAGTCTCTACTAATTGCTTTATTCTATCAAGAAGATGCTTTCTATTTTGAATCTCTAAGAATTGGTCGAAATATGGGATTGCTCTTTCCAATGTTCCCTGATCAGTTACTATATAGATTGTGTCGACTTCTAAGTCGACAAAGGCCATAGAATCGCCCATTGGGCTTTTCATGACTGGAATCCAATTCGTAAACATCGAATCGAACAATCTATATCCATACTTTTCAAATGGGTTCTCATAGAATGATGAAAATGTCTTTTGAGTTCTTAATGCTCTATAAGGAAGATCAGCTAAAGATTTTGTATCTATGACATAATGTTTGTTTATGGTCTTAGAAAAGAAAGGCAAAGCAATGTAATCATCGCCATTTTTCATATAAGTCAAATGCTTTAAGTAGGATGGCAATGTAGTCAATCCTGTCTTCTTAGCTAAAGAAGCTTTGTTTTCCAAGAATTTCTTGTTCATCAAACCCTTGATTATTATGTTTGCTTGAATTACTTCAAAATTAGTTCTAGCTTCTTGGTAGTGATGAGTCTCTTGAAATAGTGCTAAATAATTAGAATGAAGATCGAAGAATCTTTTAGCTCTGGTGTCTTCGATGTGCTTTGGAATGGCGTAAAACAAATAATTGAATAGATTGAACTTCATTAAAGAACACCCCTTATTTAGGTTTCTATTCTATCACGCTTATTTACAAGTTTCTCCTGTTTTTTGCTTTTGAAATAATCCATCACTAATTTTTATAAGAAAAACAGGAGGTCAAATTGATGAAAAAGACTAAAGCTTTACTTAAGATGGAAGAACAAGCACAAGAAACATTGCTCGATAAAAAGAATTTGGGTACTTGTGCTTGTATCTCAGTAAGAAGGGATTATGGAAATCCCTCATTGCTATCTGTGTTTTTACTTTTGAACATAGCTGTATTGGAGCATAACCCATTTGCATATAAGGATTTGTCCAAAACTTTTTCTTTGATTGGAATGCAGAATATTTCTTTGTTTTTAACTAAGTTTGAAGAGACTAAGAGGATAGGTGCCTAACAATACTTTTACTTAGTATGTGGTCTATGTTGTAAAATAGAAGTGTGAATCTATTATATTCATTTTCAGTTCATGACATTGTGGATTCTATACTCAGGCAAGGGAGTATAGATACTAGAATCTTCAATTCGGAAACTATGCAAGAAGGCACTAGAATGCATAAGAAGATTCAAGATTCTTCTGGAGGAAACTATATTCCAGAAGTTCCTTTGGAGACCACATTTGATAATGGCGATATCGTTCTTGATATTCAAGGCAGAGCTGACGGCATAATTCATAACATTGACGGCTCATTAACAGTTGATGAAATAAAAACCACTGTCGAAGATTTGGAGAAGTTCAAGGACGAAAATATAGTATGGCATCAAGGTCAGGCAAAAATGTATGCGTGGATGATTCTTAGAAACAGCAACGGTCATACTAAATCGATAAAAGTTCGTGTCTCTTACTATAAGCAAGGCCATATCAAGGATAAGCTTATAGTGGAAGAAGATTTTACATTTGATGAATTGGATAGGTTTGCCAACGATTTAATTCATGAATTTATAGCTAGACTCAAGGAAAAAGGTCAACATAACTTGTCTAGAAACAAATCCATCGATTTTCTAGAGTTTCCATATAAAGAATATAGACCTGGTCAGCAAGACTTGATAGCTTTTTCTGATCGAATTCTTTTAGAAGAATCAAAAGGTTATGTCGAAGCACCTACAGGAATAGGAAAGACTGTCTGTGTTTTATATCCTTTCATAAAAAACTTTAAGGAAGGAAAGACTTCTAAAATATTCTATTTGACTTCTAAGAACTCCATAAAGAGACAAGCATTGAAGACTGTTGATGCTTTGGTAAAGGAAGGTGCTGATCTAAGATGTGTTGCCATTACTGCAAAAGAGACTATTTGCATGAATGATGAGGGTTTCAAAAAACACTGCAATCCTGATGAATGTCCTTTTGCCAAGGATTATTATTCAAAGATATACAAAGTCATAAGGCAAGCTTTGAGTGAGAAAAAAATCTTTGATGAAGATGACATCAAAGAAATAGCTATGAAGAATACGATTTGTCCTTTCCAGTTGTCGTTGGATTTAGCCGTCAATTCCGACATTTGCATTTACGACTATAACTACGTCTTCGATCCTGTAGTTGGCAATCCAGAAATTATGGATTCGAATTTACCTTTACCTTATACTTTGTTAGTCGATGAAGCTCATAATCTTCCCTCTAGAGCTAGAGAAATGTATTCTGCTAGGTTGGATAGAGAATTCTTCATGAATGTTTATACTGAATTGACTGGAAGAAAGACTTCAAAGTTAAAATCAGCCATAGTCGATATCATAAGTTGGTTTGATATGCGAAAATCTGATAAGGATATCGAGATATTGAACGAAGTTCCTGATGATTTCATCACTTTATTGAAAGGATTCCAGGAAGAGGGTTTGAATTTGGAAAAGAAGCCTGATGCCAAATATCCAGATAGCTATGTCTCATTGAAATCAGCTGTTAAAGGTTTCCTTAAATTACCTTTGAAAGGAAAGGAAAACTATTCTTACGATATAACCTATTACAATGGGAAAGCCGATGCTATTCATATATTCTGCTTGGATGCTTCGGAATATATCAGAGATATCAGCGATAGATTCAATGCCACTTTATTCTTCTCCGCTACTTTGTCTCCGGTAGATTATTACATCAGTTTGCTGGGTGGAACAAAAGATGACGAAGTGAACAAGTTACTAAATCTTCCATCTCCTTTTGAAAGAAGGAATAGATTGGTTATGGTAGATTCTATTCCATCTCTTCGTTATGCCGATAGGAACATTTCGCTTCCTAGAGTGCTGAATTCTATTTATCAGATGGTCAGAGAAAAGAACGGAAACTATTTTCTTTATTTTCCATCGTATGAATATATGCTGATGGCTTATGAGAGGTTTGAAGGATTAGGTGAATTTGTTTGTATCAAGCAAGAACGAAACATGACGCCTAGTGAAAGAATTAGATTCTTAGATGAATTTGAGGAAGATCCCTTGAGAACTCATCTAGGATTCTTAGTCCTAGGTGGCGTATTTGGAGAAGGTATAGAATTAAAGCCCCATGCCTTGAATGGAGTTGTTATAGTATCTACTGGTATTCCTGGTATAGGATATGACAACGATAGATTGAAACAATATTATGCAGGTAAGGGATTGAACGGATTTGACTATGCCTATACCTATCCAGGATTCAACAAAGTAATACAAGCTGCAGGAAGAGTGATAAGGAATGTAGATGATAAGGGTGTTATACTCTTTATAGATAGGCGATTTGGTCATTCTAACTATAGAAAACTACTGGATGAAGTCTATCCTGATAGAATATATGTAAGTTCTCCGCAAGAGGTTAGAGAAGAGACAATGAAGTTTTGGAAAGAGAGGAGCTGAATATGGATTACCCACAAGATCACATTAGAAATTTTGCTATCACTGCTCATATAGATCATGGAAAGACTACACTTTCAGATCGTATTTTGGAGATGACTGGAGCAGTTCAAGAAAGAGAATTGTCCACCCAAATGCTAGATGATCTTCCTTTGGAGCAAAGACGTGGAATCACAGTCAAGTTGAACGCAGTTAACTTGGATTACAAAGCTAAGAACGGAGAGCATTATTTGTTCAACCTCATCGATACTCCGGGACATGTCGATTTCACTTATGAAGTTTCACGCTCTCTTTCTTGTTGTGAAGGTGCAATTTTATTGGTCGACGCTACTCAAGGAGTTCAGGCTCAAACTTTGGCCAATGCCTATTTGGCATTGGATGATAATTTGAAGCTGCTTCCAGTTATCAACAAAGTAGATTTGGCAACTGCTGATCCTGAGATGTGCAAAGAGGATTTGATCGAGACTTTGAATATAGATCCTGATGATTGCATGATGGTTTCCGCTAAAACTGGTCTTGGTGTTGGAGACTTGTTAGAAGCGATAGTCCAGAGACTTCCTGCACCCAAAGGTGATAGAAATAAACCCTTGAAAGCAATGATATTCGATTCCAAATTTGATCCTTATCGTGGAGTTGTTATCCTTTTAAAGATTGAGGAAGGCACTGTTAAACTTGGCGATAAGGTTAAGATGATGTCAAGTCCAGATGAGACTTATGTTGTTCAAGAGCTAGGCTTTAGAACACCTAAGGAGCAAAAGAGAAATGTCCTTTCGGCAGGAGAGGTTGGATATCTTTGTGCTCAGATAAAGGATATTAAGAAAGTGAAAGTCGGTGATACTTTGACCAATGCTGATGTCCCTGCTAGTAAACCATTGGATGGATTTAGACCTATGATGCCTATGGTTTATTCCGGTTTGTATCCGACTGATAATAAAAACTTTGAAAAGTTGAGGGAAGCATTAGAAAAATTATCATTGAACGATGCGGCTCTCGTATATGAACCTGAAACATCTGTGGCTTTAGGGAGTGGCTTCCGTTGTGGCTTTTTAGGACTCCTTCATATGTCTGTCGTTCAGGAAAGATTAGAAGAAGATTATGATCTGGATTTGATTTGCACTGCTCCTTCCGTCGTTTATGACATCACTTTGACTAATGGTAAACAAATGTTGATACAAAATCCATCCGACTTTCCATCTGATCCTTCTTTGATAAAGAAAGCTAGTGAGCCTTTTGTGAAAGCTGAAATCATGACTCCTCAAGACTATGTAGGACCTTTGATGCAGTTATGTGAATCTAGACGTGGGGAATATCAAGGAATGGATTATATCGATACTAAACGTGTATCGTTGAAATATATACTTCCTTTGAGCGAAGTCATCTTTTCATTCTTCGATAGATTGAAATCATTATCTGCCGGTTATGCTTCTTTGGATTATCAGCCTATTGGATATAGAGATTCGAAATTAGCTAGAATGGATATTCTTCTCAACAATGAAAAAATAGATGCTTTGACGACGGTTGTGTTTAGGGATACAGCATATCCTAAGGCTAGAGCTATAGTCGACAAGTTGAAGGATGTCATTCCTCGTCAGCAATTTGAAATTCCAGTCCAAGCTGCTATAGATTCTAAAGTCATCGCCAGAAGCGATATTAAGGCTGTTAGAAAAGATGTTCTCGCAAAATGTTATGGTGGTGATATCTCAAGAAAGAAGAAGCTTTTGGAGAAGCAAAAAGAAGGAAAGAAACGAATGAAGGAATTCGGTAAGGTTTATGTTCCTCAGGAAGCCTTTATCGCTGTTCTTTCAGTCGATCCTACCGATGTAAAGAAGTAATTTCTCGGTTTATCTAAGTTACACACACAAATTTAAAATTAGTAGTAAAATAGTAGTTAGTTAATGGAATGTAGAGGATTTGAACATGTATGAAGAATTGAAACGTGCCAGTATTTTTAGTGACAAAGAATATTTGTCCCTTGATGAACTCAAGGCACGTTTTAATTTGCCTGATATTACTCCTACCTGGGAGAAGGTTAAGGAATACCGCTCATTATTTAGATATGATTTAGCAATAAAAACTCCCGAGAAGAATCCTTACTATATAACATTGAATAGATTGGTGTTGAATAAAGTCTCTTCATTAGAAAGAAAGTTCTTTTTGATATGCGCTAAGTTTTCTGGACTATCAAAGAAAGGCCAGAAGAAATTTAACAATGAATCATTAAAACTTGGATTGAGATGGATTAGCGATAATTATAGACTTGGACTTTCTAACATCGACATCTCTTCCATTGTTAATGGTCAGTATAATTCAGATGAACCTAAGCTAAAAATATTAAACAATTATTTGAAGATGTCCGAAGGATTAAATAATATATGTTCCTTGGATTATTCTAATCTTTTGAATAATATAAACAATTATTTATTAGGATATTTAGATCAGACTAGGCTTCAATATAGAAATATAGATGAGAAAGGCAATGATTTTCTTTCGAATAAAGATTTGCTTCAAGGTGAATTGAATGATTTATTAATTTTTTTAAATGGTAATGAATCTATTTCATTTATCTTGAAGGTTATAGCTTTCTTATATCAGTATACTTACTTATGCCCATGCTCTTATTTCAATCAAGAGACTGGAAGTTTGTTGACTAAGTGTTATTTATCTTCAACTATATTTCCAAATTCTGGCCAATGGTTTCCAACGGAAAGCCTGTACTTTTCTTTTAGTGGAAATATGTTAGATAGAGCTAAGCTTTCATTGAAGACTGGTGATTTGACTTATTTTGTCATCTCTAGCCTAGATTTGCTTGATATGAATCTAAGTAATATTGAAAGAAGCTTGAATGATATTGAAGAAAATGATGTCTCAGATAAAATTGCTGAAGAAGAAAATTTGAAGAATGTCAATTCTTCTAGTTTCTTGATTAAGGAAGGCTCGATTGGATATAAGAAATATGATTCCATGGCTCCTAAAGCTGAGAATTTCAATGATGATGAAGTTTATCACATGGGTGAAAATAACATTACTATGGCTAGTGTTTCTTCTTATTCTACTAGTAAATATCCTAAAGAAAACCAAAATAGCAATTCCCCATTGAATGATGAGATTGTTAAGCTTATGGAAAAGCATCCGGTTTTGAAATGGGCTACTGCTCATTTCTATGTAACCCATAGAACTATAGGCAGCTTTTATACGATAAGTCAATTTAAAATATTCGAAAATGTCGCTTATGAGACTGCTAGAACTTCGATGGATTTATTGGCAAATCTCGGATTCTATAAAAAGAGCAAAACTGCCAAGAAGTTCATCTATTCACCGATTCCTAAAGGAGTGATTTAATCTATGAATTCAGCTTTAATTATTATATTGTGCGTTGTTTTTGTAATCGTGTTAGTAGTTGCTTGTGTTTATTTTCTTGTGCCATCTATTAGAAACAGAGATAAAGGGAAAAAAGAAACTGTTCAAGAAATCGCAGAAAAAGAAGTTAATAATATGATTGTGACAAGTGTGAAGCAGCAAATTGGTGATCCTAAAAAAGATGTGGAAGATGAGAAAGTAAAGAAAGCTTTAGATTACTTGGAGAAGCTTGAATCAGATAAGAATATAATCTTTGACGACAAGGAATTGCCTTATATAATTCTTCAGCTTGTCGAATTTGATAGTAAGGAATTCTAAATGATGGATAAGCCAAAAAGCTTATATGTTCATATTCCTTTTTGTAGACATTTTTGTGCGTACTGCGATTTTCCAAAAGTATTGTTGAGTACTGGCTTTTCTAAGAAATATACTACTGCCCTTTTAGAAGAAGACAAAAGATATGCCGGATTGAGTTTTGATACTATTTATTTAGGTGGTGGTACACCTTCATGTATTCAAAGAGAAGAATTGAAATATCTTTTGAATGAACTTGTCTTAAGACATGGTCAACCTAAAGAATTTACAATTGAATGCAATCCGGAAGATGTAGATGATTCCTTTGTTAAATTAATTAAGGAATGTGGAATAAATAGAGTTAGTTTAGGTGCTCAAAGCACAGATGACAATCTTTTAAAAGATTTAGGAAGAACACATAGGTTTAGTGATGTTATAAGGAGTGTTAAAATACTTCAAAGCAATGGTATTAATAATGTCAGCTTAGATTTTATCTATGGTTTTGAAGGTCAAAAAATAGATGATATCGATAACGATATCGATAATGTTATCGCATTGAATATTCCACATGTTTCTTTTTATTCATTGCAAATAGAACCGAACACCATGTTTGCAATCAAACACAAAAATGAGCCGGATGGTGATTTGTTGGCTGATTATTATGAACATATAGTAAAAAGGCTAGAAAAGGCTGGTCTTTATAGATATGAGATTAGTAATTTTGCAAAGCCATCATATGAAAGCAAGCATAATCTTTGTTATTGGTTATCCAACCCTTATGGTGCTATTGGAATGGGTGCTACATCTTTTGAAGATAACACTAGAATAACAAGGACTAGATCTATAGAAAAGTATTTGAATGGTCAATATTATTGGAAAGAAGAGAAAGAAGACAGCCATGATCTTGAATTTGACTTTTTAATGCTAAATCTTAGATTGACCAGAGGATTTAAACTCGATGAGTTTAAGGAAAGATTTGGCAAGGATTTTTTAGTAGCTTATAAAGATAAGATCGACTTACTAAAAGATGAATTTATAATACAAGATAAGACTGTAAAGGTTAAACCTGAAAAATTATATGTATTAGATTCAATTCTAGTAGATTTATTGAATTTTTAATTGAATTCACTCATTATTATCCACCTCCAATACTCATATTGATTGGAGGCTTTTTTATGAGAAAAATAATATTGTTATCTGTCTCTTTGGGATTGATAGAAGTCAATCCTATTCCACAAAATAGAATCTTTTTCGATGCTACACGGAATATTGATGGTGTTTTATTGAGTGTTAAGACAACTTTAGATTCAAATTTGACTTTTAGTGAGATGAATTCTGTAGAATTAAAAGCAAATGAATGGATTGAAATAACGATTCAAAAATGGAAATTTCAAGATTCGAGTATTAACTTTTATATAGATTCATTAGCCGGTAGAATTAACTATATCTTGAATCCGTTGATTTCAATCGGTAGTGAAGGATTTTATGAAAATGACTTGCTTAGTAATGATGATAAACCCATAATCAAGGAAAAATTGACATTATCTTTTTCAAATGATTATTGTTTAGATATTAATGATAGTTTGTTCTATTTAAATTATAAAGTAAATGATAGATTCATTGATGCTTGGAGCAATAAATATGTTTTATTAGGAATTTCAAATAATAAAGTTGAAGGTGGTAGATTTGATATGAGTAAAGGCGGAGTTTTACTCGATATAATAAATCAAGATGATAGCAACTTTGATTTTGATTCTTTAATCAAATTCAAAGAATCGATAAGAGACGCACCAGGCAAGTTATTTATTGAAGGAATAATCGACATAGAAGCTGATTTTATATTTAAACCATATACTTTGTTTGGAATAGAAGGAAGGTTTAATTTATATGAAAAGTAAGTTTTTTGCCTTTGTTTCTTCTTGTATATATTTATTATCTTTTATGACTATATATAATATTAAAAATAACGAATATGAATATAAAAGAATAAATTTAAATCTCAAATCAATAGGTGAAAAATGCTTTATTGAATCCTTGGATTTCAATAAGAGTAATCAATCTTTTGAAATTCATCACAATAGATTTGAGTTACTTATGAATAATTACATTTTTGATTTAAAAGATGGATATAAGTATTCTTTCTTCTTTAATGTATTTGAAAATAAAGAGATAAAGATAGATTATTTTTCTTTTTTAAAAGAAGAAGCTTTTTATAGTTTCACTCAACGTTTATGGGTGGGAAAGGATTAAAATATGAATAAAAATGAAAAGAAACTGATTAGGCTTATCAAGTGTTGTTGGAAAGATTTGTTGTGTGGATTAATAGTCAGCTTTTCTCTTTTTGTCTTCGACAATTCAATAGCGATGTTTTTATTGTTTCTTACTATTTCAATAGTTACATCGATCTCTATGGGCTTTTATAGACTAAAGAAGATGGATAGCAGTAAAGATAATATGATTGATTGCTCAGTAGCAATAAGATTTGGCTTGATATTATCTATGGCAGATGATATCGATGATGCTATTAAGGAGTTTGGCAAAGAATGTCAGTCTTCTAGTTTGATTTATCAAACCATAATAAATAAAGAATTTGATTCGTTGATTTCTTATAAGGAAATAGGTGAAATTACTAAAGACATGATTGAATGCCACAACAATAAAAATAATGATGGAATAAGATTAAATATAACCAAGTTAATCGATATCGAGAATCAAAAAGAACAAACCTTTAAAACTATAGAAGATATGCGAAGTACAGGATTGATAATGTCTTTGTGTATATCGATACCTTTGATGTTTTTCCCTGTTATAACATTGATCAATGAAACTCTTTCTAATGTTGAATGGCTAGGTTTAGTTTTGGAACTGATATCAATTATATTTTTTGAGATAGTTGAGTTGTATGGGAACAACCTCCATGAAAAGAAAAGGAGACTTGTAAAATGAAATACAATAATTTAAATTTTAAAAACAAAAACAAAGTATTGAAATATTCTTCATTATCTTTATTAGTGATGGGATTGATATTGATAGTTGTTTTGAAGCTATATTTCGAATGCTCCAATTTTTTGGCATTGGGAATTTTCTCTATATTTTTATTATTCGGGCTTTTAGGTTATTGGTACTTCGATAAGAAAGAAAAAGGAAAAGGCTCTATAAGCGATGTGCAAATCAAAGAAGCCTTGAAAATTATAGGTTCTAAACTTGAATGTGGATCATCTTTAGTCGAAGCAACTGAATCATTAGATTCCCAAGTTTTGGATGTGATAAATAACTATTTGGAAGATGGGACAGGGTTTATTAATAATTCCAAATACAAGTATTGTTTTGATTTGGTAAAAGAAAATAAAAATGAGAAGAACTTGACGATCATTGGCAGCATTATTCAGGGAAAGACTAAAGATAATGAGGTCAAATCTAGAAAAGAACTCGGATATTTAGGATTGGCTTCCTTATTCATAGAGATGATTTTAGTTTTTGTGGCCATTTTTATATTCAAACAATGAAAAGCAAAGCTTTATTTCTTTTGTATTCTTTCTTGATCGTTTTTTCTTTTTTAGCTTCTATCGATGGTATGCAAATCAATTATTTGGAATCAGATTTCTTCCAAAGCTACTATAAAATTCAAAATCATATAAGAAGTGGGAAAAATATAAATGATGTTAATTTAAATAATGATATGTTTATAAGCGAATATTATTTAAAAGATGGGCTGGTAGAGTTTAAAATCGAAAAGACAGTTCAATTTTGTTTGCTCGGAAAGAGAAAAATAGAAAAAACATATGTTGTTTATTTGAAAGATTATTTGTTTCAACCTTCTTAGACTTGAACATAAATAAAAGAAGCATAAAATATGTATGCTATTTATTTAAAAGAATAAAGGAGAAAATTTATGATAGATATTTTTGATGATTTGAACAAACGTGGATTATTGGATAGTTATTCAGATAAAGAAAAGATTAGAGAATTGCTCAAGACTCCACAAACAATCTATTGTGGATTTGATCCTTCAAATAAGTCGATGCAATTAGGAAACTTCATCATGATTCATATTTTGTCCAAGCTTCAAAAAGCTGGTCATAGAATCATTGCTGTCGTCGGTGGTGCAACTGGTATGATTGGAGATCCTTCGGGAAAGAAATCCGAGAGAAGCTTTTTGGAACCCGAACAAGTAAACTACAATGTTGAGTGCTTGAAAAAACAGCTTTCAAAATATTTGGACTTCTCTGATCCTAACAAAGGTATTTGTGTCAATAATTATGATTGGTGGTCAACTACAAACGTTCTCACTTACTTACGTGATTTTGGAAAATTGATGCCTATCAACTATATGTTGGCAAAAGAAATAGTCAAATCTCGTTTGGAAGTTGGAATTTCATATACAGAATTCTCATATATGATCCTTCAAGCTGGTGATTTCTGGAATTTGAGATCAAAATATGGTTGCGTAATGCAAATCGGTGGTGGTGATCAATGGGGTAATCTAACTACTGCATTGGATTTTGTTAAAAAGAAGGAAGGGGAGAAATGCCCTTGCCAGGTCTTCTCTGTCAAATTGATTTGTGATTCTAACGGAAAGAAGTTTGGAAAGAGCGAAAAAGGTGCTTTGTTCCTCGATTCTTCTATGACTTCACCTTTCAACATCTATCAATACTTCATCAACGTAGCTGATAACGATGTCGGAAGATATCTCTATATTTTTGATGATCGTCCTTTGGAAGAACTCGATGCTATTGTTGCTGAACACATGCAAGCTCCAGAAAAGAGAATGGGTCAAAAAACTTTGGCCTATTCGGTCACTTCTCTCGTACATGGAAAAGAAGCTGCCGATGAGTGTGTGAAGATGACTGAGGCTATCTTTAGTGGTGATTTCAAGAATCTTAAAGAGCAGTCCTTGTTGGACTTAGCTAGTTCTTTAGATGCTATTGAAGTTGAGCCTGGCATGAATTTAGTCGATGCTTTGATAGCTACAAAATTAGCTTCTTCTAAGCGTGAGGCTAGGGAATTCTTAAAAGGAAATGCTGTAAGTTTGAATGGAGAAAAGGTGGTCGATCCAAATATGATATTAGATGGATCTAACGCTTTAGATGGAAAAGTTTTCTTCTTAAAACGTGGAAAGAAGAATAATGCTGCTATCATTTTGAAATAATGTTAAATTATTAATTTTATTATTCAATTTTTTGTTAAAAACGTTTTTTTAAAATTAAATTCGTATTTCACTTTACAAAATTAAATATAAAAATTTATTATTTTTAATTTTATATCAAAGTGTCTCGAATTTATTCAATTTTTTGGATTTTTTGTGTACTTTTTTGGTGGATGATTATTTTTCCATGGTAAAATAAAGCAGTCGTAAGCGAAAGGAAAGGTAATGATTTTATGAAAAGAATTAAAAAGTTGTTTGCTAGTCTTTGTCTTATGTCTATTCTATCTACGGTGCCGTGTAATTTTTTGCCCAATGTGCAAAATAACGGTAATTGTGGTTTCAAATGCAAAGTTTATTCTTCCGATAGCGGATTGAAGAAAAGCTCGTATGGAAACTTTAAGTATGAATTGAGTAATGATTATTCATGTTATGTTATCGGAATGGAAGAAATGGGATTATTCGGTGCCCATGATGTCTTTGAATATTTAGATAATGGTGGTGTTATTATGGTTAATGATTCTTCTGTTTCTTTAGATGACTTTAAGGAAATGGCAGATTATGATTTTGGTAGCGTTTCTTTTTTAGGCGAAGAAAAACAAGGAAGTGTTCTTTTTAAAAACAACGATAAACTCGATGTTTGGTCTTATAGTCTTGAATTCTTAAATGATTTGGAGATTAATGATGAGGGTTTGCTAATAGATAAAATTAGTGAAGCTTATAATGAGATTTCAATTGAGCAATTTGCAGAATGGGTTTATACCGTTATTCAGAATATCATTGGAGATAATAATGAAGAACCTTATCCTGAGGAAATAGAAGAGGAGAGGGATTTAGGTACAGCAAAGACATTTGTAATGGTTCCTTTACTTTCCAAACCATCTGAATTTGTTTGCTCGTATAAGATAATGGCTACAGTTAAGCAAGGGCAAAAATATTTTGATAAAGATACAGGATTAAGCCATGGAATTTACGACATCATAACTGATTTTGGCGTTGATGCTGAAGAAAATTATGCTATAACTAAATATGTACCGAGAATTTATACAGATGAAGATATATTAGACGAAACATACATACAATCGGATGATGTAACTCAGTATACTTTAGGAGGAAAAATAGGATTTGATGGTGTTAAGTTAGGTGCTGATGTTGAATATGACTATACTTATACTGTATCCAGTACAGGTCAAGAAGTTGTAAATGATTTTCCTTATGGAAGAAACTATCGAGGCTGGCAGATGAAACCGACAAAAGATGATAATTTTGGTGCATCTTACCGAGTTCAACCAGGTATAAGAATTATTTCTAGAAATGATCGAAAAGAAATGTCTGCATCATTAAATTTCAATACTATTGAGGCGAGAGATAGAGGATTTCTTTGGATTTTTTATAGCAAACTAGCTCTTGCTGATAGTTATAGACATACTTTGAAAATAAGTTGGACAGCAAATGATGTTTTAAGTCAAACAGAGGATATAGGATAGTTTTTTATGAAAAGAAAAGCATTGATATTAATTTCATTATTATTAAGTTTGTTTGGATGCAAAGATGGTACGGAAACGTCTTTATCCTCCTCTATATATAAGGATAAAACCATCGCAGACGAAAACCTAAATATTAATTTGAATTATAAGTTTTCTAGCATTGTTGTAGATGAATCAAAAACAACTTCATATCTTAAAAATATTGGAATGGTTTATGGAAGTGGGTTTGTTTTCGATTTGACACAATTAATTTCTGACGAAGAAAAAACTGCACATTTGGAATACTATTTTTTAAATGATGGATCCAATAAATCAGCAAAAGTATTTTCTTTTGATGATATCGACTATTATTACAATGAAAACGAATCTTTTTCTCAATTAAATATGCAAGAATATTTTAATGTTCAAAATCAGATATCAAATTGTTCTTTTGCCTTTGTTGATACTAAAAATAAAGGTAATGATGTTATAGACACATTTGAAACTACAGATGCCTTTTATGATTTCTCCATGGATATAGGTCAAAGTTTCACTAAAACAACTTTAATTTTCACTAATAATGTGTTAACTAAAATAATAGGTGTTCTTCCAAATAGTTTTAAAGATTCATTAGTTGGTGTTGATGGGCTTGAGAATTTAACTTTGTATAATGAAATCGAAATTAGTGATATCGGTAATGCTCAAGCACTTCATGAAATAAAAAAATACGAATTATAAATCTAACGTAAAAAGGATTGGAAATCTAATTCCAATCCTTTTTTTATTCAAAAACAATAACAATTAAGCTTCTTTTGTTGTCTCGCCCATTGAATAAGTGATTGTTGCAGTGGCATCACCTTTAATCGACTCTGTATCAGGTACTTTTGTATTTGTTGTTGTTGTTGTTGTATTTGGAAGTGTGTATTCATAGACATAATTGAAAGTTAAGGTGTAATCTATGGCGGCATCAACTCCGCTTGTTAAACCTAATTCGTTGACAGTTATGTATCCTGAGATCCCTGCACCACTTCCTACGAAGTCTTCAAATGTAATAGCTGGGGTATTAGTATCCCCTGTTCCTGCACCACCGCTGTTCTGAATCCCTGTCAATAATGCTTCTAATGCAGCTGTAAGTACTGAGGCTGGAAAATCGAATTCGATTTTCATAATATTCTCAGTAATTGAAAAATTTAATTCAGCCTTATCTTTACCTTCATATGAATCAATAGCTTTTGCCATAGAATCAATGTCTTTGGATGTCAAAACGACTAAATCTTCTTCTTTTAATGTTTGTGTTGTGGAATCCTTCCCAACTTTTAAGCCGAGCTGAGTCAATATAGGACCATCAAAATCTTTGAGGTCATAATTTATTACAGCTTCGCCTTGATTGTATTTCTCTGCTACCTTGTCTTGTGAATAATGAGCATCTGCATATGTTTTAGCTTCTTCAACAGTCATTTTGCCATCTTCTTTTGGCTGGGTTGGAGCAATTGTTGTTCCGCTAACTCCATCTGTACAACTTGCAAGACTTCCTACCATCATCAATGCAATAAAACCTGCTTTTAATAATTTTTTCATAATTACATTTCCTTTTCTTTTGAAATAATTATAACATTTTTTTTATTTATTTAAGAAGTTTAATATTTTTTCTTTCTCATTTGAATCTGAAGTAATCTTGGTTCTATCCAAAGCTGAAAGGAAATCATTCATTCTTTCTTCATATGAGGAATCCATTGTATTCATTGTTGAATTATATTCAGCTTGTTTTTCTTTGAAGTAATCGTATCCTTCTTTAGTTAACAAGTCATTATGGATGTTTAAATCATTTCTTATGTAGAATTCGACGTTTTCCTGGGGATTCTTTATTAATCTTGGTATTGGAGAGGCTATTGTTAAAACTGTTGGATCTTCTTTACATGAAGTAATCAATATTTTTGTATTCTTGTTTTTCTTGACCTGATTTGCAGCACTGACAAAGGCAGATGGACCTTGAAATAGAAATATCATTGGTATACCGACAATATATAGGAAGCTAGTTAAGAATTTCCCTAACATGGATTGACCTAAGACATAGGTGGAAAGAACAGGCTTGCCTGCTGGACTCCTTGCTATTACCTTGCTAATTTCTTTATGCTTTCCTAATACTGACAAGACACTATATCCACCCCATGAATGACCATATAGGTATATAGGTCTTCCTTCAAATACTTTTGATTCTTTTATTGAATTGAGCACACTATCCAAGGTGATACGTCCAAAATGAATGCCTCTTTGCTTACTCCCACCAGACATTCCAGTACCGAATTGATCGAAAGCGAAGACTTCAAATCCATCATTAGTTAGAATGCCTATATCTAACAAATAAGAAAGGTGCGTTCTCCCATAGCCTGCTGACATTATTACAATCGGTTTCTTTTTTATGGAATTATCTTTTGGTGAATAGATGAACCCTCTCACTTCTTTATCAAAATCCGGCAATTTCTTTTTGATTTTGAAAGATAGAGGGATTCTAGTAGTCCATTCTTCAATATCTTCAAACTGAATTTTTATAGGATCGTTGATTTCGTAAGTTCTAGCATTCCAAATAGCCTTATAACCTATATAAGAACAAATAGAAGAGATTAGTAATATTCCAAATATTACTGAAAAGATAGAAATTAATGTAATAGTTAATGCGTTCATATGTGAAATTATAAAACACTAAAGTGGGTTTGAAATATGTTTTATCGAAATTAGCACTCTCTACTTGACATTGCTAATTTTCTAGATAAAATGATACTTGAGAGGTTGGAAGATGACCTCAGAGGAGGTGCTTTATGGCTGATACATCTAATCAATATACAAAGAAGACAATTGAGGCTTTGACACTAGCTAAGCAACTTGCTAGCAAATATCAAGCCCCTGAAGTTGGTGTTGTCCATGTCCTAAGGGCTTTGTTTGATCAACCTGATTCTTTCTATGTGAGAATTTTGGAGAAGCTCGATATAGATCCTAAACAGGTAAGTCAAATGATCGACTCCTTCATGAACAGCGTGAATAAGGTCCAAGGTGGAGCTGATATTGGATTTTCATCCGATCTTGAAAAGATGATTGAAAAAGCTAGAGATATCGAGAAATCGTTCGATGATGAATATCTTTCAGTAGAACATCTATTGCTTTCCCAATTCGATATCAATTCTTCAATTGTGAGAAATTTATCCAATATTCCTTCTTATGATAGAAAAAGTTTTGAAAAGGCTATTCGTTCAATAAGAGGATCTTCTAGGGTTACATCGGACACTCCTGAAGATACATATGAAGCATTGTCTAAATATGGAAAAGATTTGGTGAGCGAAGTGGCTAATGGAAAAATAGACCCTGTCATAGGAAGAGATGATGAAATTAGAAGGGTTATGACTATTCTAGCTAGAAAGACTAAAAATAACCCTATTCTTGTCGGTGATCCTGGCGTAGGAAAGACGGCTATTGTTGAAGGATTGGCGTGGAGAATATTCAAGGGTGATGTCCCTGAATCATTGAAGGATAAGACTATTTGGAGTTTGGATGTCGGATCCTTAATTGCCGGTGCTCAATATAGAGGTCAGTTTGAAGATAGATTGAAAGCTGTAATGAAGGAAGTCTCTAAGAGCAATGGAAAGATCATACTTTTCATCGATGAAATTCATATACTAATCGGTGCTGGTGCAACTGGTGAAGGCTCGATGGATGCAGCAAACATTTTAAAGCCTGCTTTGGCTAGAGGTGAATTGCATTGTATTGGTGCTACGACATTGAATGAATATAGAAAGTACATCGAAAAGGATCCTGCATTTGCTAGACGTATGCAGCTTGTAATGGTGGATGAACCTACCATTCCAGATACTATCGCAATATTGAGAGGCTTAAAGAATGCTTATGAAAGTCATCATGGTGTTCAAATAACTGATGATGCTCTTATCGCTGCCGTAACCTTGTCTAATAGATATATAACAGATAGATTTTTGCCTGATAAAGCTATCGACTTGGTCGATGAAGCCTGTGCTAGAACTAGAATGCAAATAGATTCTATGCCTGAGGATTTGGATGAAGTAAATAGAAAAATACTTCAGCTTCAAATAGAAAAGGTCTCTTTGAAGAATGATGATTCCGAATCTGCAAAGAAGAGATTAGCCGATATGACTAAAGAGATAGCTGAACTTTCAAGTCAAAGAGATTCTTTAACATTAAAGTGGCAGAATGAGAAGAAGCAACTAGATACCGCAAAAGATGCCCAAAAACAACTCGATAAAGCAAATTTGGATTTGGAAAGAGCAATGCAGAATGCTGATTATGAGACTGCTGCTAAAATTCAAAATGGCCTTATTCCTGAATTAAAGAAGAAATTAGCTACGTCTAAGGAAAAGACTGCAAAAGAAGGATTCTCTGATGTTGTCACAGAGGAATCCATCGCCCAAGTTGTCAGTCAATGGACTGGGATTCCTGTTGATAGAATGAATAAATCCGACGAACAAAAAGTTTTAGGATTGAAGAAGGAATTGGAAGATCGTGTCATAGGTCAAGATGAAGCTATACAAAAGATTTACGATTGCATTTTGAGAAGTAGAGCCGGAATTCAAGATAACAATAGACCTTTGGGTAGCTTCTTGTTTTTAGGCCCCACAGGTGTAGGAAAAACTGAAGTTGCTAAAGCTTTGGCTGATGATTTGTTCGATGGCGAAGGTCAGATGATCAGAATCGATATGAGCGAGTACATGGAGAAATACTCGGTCTCAAGATTGATCGGAGCTGCTCCTGGCTATGTTGGATATGAGGAAGGTGGTCAGTTGACTGAGGCTGTAAGACGTAAGCCATATTCAGTTATTCTATTAGATGAAATAGAGAAAGCTCACCCCGATGTATTCAATATTCTTCTTCAAGTCTTGGATGATGGAAGATTGACAGATGGAAAAGGAAGAACTGTCGATTTTAGAAATACTGTCATCATCATGACTTCAAACCTTGGAAGCCAATACTTGCTAGAAGGAAATACTTCCGAGAATAAAGCAAAAGTAACTGAATTACTTAAGAGCACATTCCGTCCTGAATTCCTAAATAGAATTGATGAAACGGTTATGTTCAATAGTTTGACTGATGATGTCATAGATAAGATAGTAGAGAAGTTTCTTAATATACTTAAGAATAGATTGAGCAATAGAGAACAAGGACCTATCGAGTTGACTTATGATGATGAAGTAGTCAAGAAGATACATAAAGATTCTTATACTCCAAGCTATGGTGCTCGTCCTATTAGAAGATATATTCAGGATAAGATTGAAACACCTTTAGCTATTGCAATGTTAGAAGGAAAAGTTATTAAGGAAGCTAAACTTGTTTTGAAGGATGGGCAGATAAGTATAGAAGGAAAGTAAATAAGTAATTGAGGACGGGCTTATAAAAGCCCGCCCTTTTTGTGTGACAATATGTGCTCATAAATTTTAGGGATTAATTTTTTAATGATTAAAATCTTTCAAAGGATTGGTTCTATAGTTTTTTTAAGTTTGCTTAATCTAATAAAAGGAAAAATTAAAGGGAGCAAATATGCTTATCAAAAAGAACCGGATACGTAATTGCCAACATATGAAGAGGTACAGTTGATTCTGCTTTGGGTACTACCTCTTACGAAACAAATGTCAGCTCTGCTAAGTACACATCCGATTACAAGACTGCTAAAGAAGTAATGGACGAGTTGAAGGAACTGCAGTATTGAAGAAAGATAATTCCGCACTTCCTTTCTAATAAAAAAATCAAAAAGATTGAAAAAACACTTGAAAAAAGAGCTCCTAGAGTATATACTTCCTAGGCTTGTTGGCACGATGTTTATCATCTCGCCTGATGATTGATCAAAAAAGTATCCTTTTGCCAAAAAGGGGAACATCATTCATCCGGGGATGGGGAAGCATCGCCTTGTCTAACAGCTTTAGAAAGGACAAATTAAATATGTCACGTTACACAGGACCTGTCTGGAAGGTTTCCAGACATCTCGGTTACTCCATCCTTGGAACTGGAGAAGAACTTGCCAAGCGTCCTTATGGACCTGGTCAACACGGTCAAGACCGTAAGAAGAAGCCTTCAGAATACGGAAGACAGCTTCTTGAAAAGCAAAAGCTTCGTTTTACCTATGGTATCTCTGAGCGTCAATTCCGTAGATACTTTGGTATCGCCAAGAAGTCTAAGGGCATCACCGGACTCGCATTTATGCAAGTTTGTGAGCAACGTTTGGACAACATCGTCTACAGATTAGGCTTTGCTACCACTCGTCGTCAAGCTAGACAATTGGTCAATCACGGACACGTATTGGTCGATGGCAAGAAGGTAGATATTCCTTCTTACCTTACCCAAATAGGAGAAGTAGTCACTTTGAAAGATTCTTCCAAGAGCTTAAAGATTGTTAAGGAAGCTTTGGAGAAGGCTACTACTCGTGTTCCTTATGTCGAATTTGATAAGACCAAGCTTGAAGGAAAGCTTACACGTCTCCCTGAGAGAAGTGAGTTGACTCCTGAAATCGATGAGGCTCTTATCGTCGAATTCTACAACCGTAAGTCTATTGACTAATCGGTCTAATTAGTTTAATCTAATTACCGTTCCGCACACCGTTCGGTAGAATAGGTGTGAGTAATGGCGGATATGGTGAAGCGGTTTAACACTCTGGACTGTGAATCCGGCATGCACGAGTTCGAACCTCGCTATCCGCCCCAATTTGGAATTAATAGTTTGGCTGTAAGGCCAAACTTTTTTTGTCTTAAAGTCATTTTAAGCTTATTATTGACATTTTTTTTCTAAAATTGCTTTTGAAAGAAGGAATGAATATGGGACATATAGTGGGCAGTTCTATTAAGGATCAAATTTATGATCTTTACGACGACTATGACAGCGTTATAACCGAGGAGGGTGGATTGTGCAGCAATTTACTTAATAGATGTGGATTACCAAATTATGTAGGAGGGAACTTTGGGAATTTTGATGATGATTCCGCTGCATCATTTTTAGAATATGTTGGATATAAACGAATCGATTTAAAAGAAACAATCGACAATTCATACGATGAAGAGGTGACAAAAACTCACGATGTGTGGGAAAAAGACGGAGGATATTCAGGAGAAATCGATAGCAACAATAATATAACTCTGCGAGAAACGGGGCATTACGTTACAGAAGAATATACAGAAACTGTCCATCATGAAGTACTTGATTCGAACCATTTGACTTGCTACTGCTATAAATCAAAAGGCAAAGAACTGAGTCTAGAGGATTTTGACTTATTTTTTCAATCTATAAGAGAATATTTTATTTTTTATTGCAATAATTTAATGAATATTAAGAAAAACGGATATTTCTATAATGTAAAATCTGGGGCGCTTAATAAAAACCGACTCACTGATAAAAGCGTTCATAGGCTTGCGTATTTAGGGTGTGCCAAATTTTACATATTGTTAGCGATTTGGTTTCTAACGTTTTTGGCAGCTCTTCTACTTGGAATCTATGGCGTTGCCAATCAGTTTCTCGTCATGTACGGCTTTATAATCTGTGGATTTATTGTGTTTGTGATAAATTACACGTGGAAAGATAAAGAATGGGAAGACCATTTTATAACAAATTGGAAGTTTGACTTGTTTCTTTTTATCGTTATTGTTCATTGTGCTTTACCAATTTGCTTCATCGAGAACGTAATCGCTATCTCTTGTTATACGGCATTTCTATTTTTATTGAATTTCATCTTTATTCTTTACTACTTATTCCAGAAAAGGGACGATTGTGAAGATATATATCTAAATTATAGCTTCGCAAGAGATTATATTCGTAAAAACGATTTAACGTGTTGGAAGGGGTATCACCAACTTATACATAAAATAATAGAAGAAAAACTAGGATGACCGATATGAACGATGGTGATAAATAAGCGCGAGCGCTTTTATATTATGCCACTAAGGAGCGATGGAGCCACGCGAAACGGGGCCACAATGTCGTATCGTGTCCGCTTCGAAATACTGGAGGAAGGTCATATACGCAAAGTTCTGGGCTGAAATCGGAAAATATACATCAGGAGATACCGTTTAGTAGCCTGAGGTTCGTTATGAGAAATACTTTTCTCTTTTCTTTTACAATTTTTAGCCACACAATTTGGTCACGAAAATAATTGCTGCGCATTGACTATTACGCATCGATGTGAAGGGGCCTCATGGAGGGGTACTTATGAAAAAAAGTTAGCAAAAGAATTCCTTGGGTGTTTTTTCAACAACTTTCCTATCATTCCTCTGATGTCCTGCTCGCTTTGTTTGATCCAAATCGCGGGTCGACAAACAATTGTTTTTGCACAAATAGATATTTCTTGAAGTGGTCAAGCTGTTAGGAGGCAATGGCAAATATAAAGAAGAAATCATTTTTATCTTTGCCCTAGCGGAACGTTATCCGCCAGAGCTAGAACCTCGAAGACTACGAAGCGGAGGATAACATTTCAATCGACGGTTTGAAAAAGGGTTCAAGCATTACTTAGAGGAAATGAAAGTGCTCGCTAGCGGCTATGTGAATTTCGCCATTGGAAGCTTCAGCTAGAGTTTGAAAGACGTGGAAGTTTGGCTCAATGATACAATAGCTGCAATGAGTTTTCTTGCAAACTAATCTGTGGTGACTGCGGTTCTTACTATGACGAAAAGTTCTACATTCAACAAACAAATATCGATGTGTTAAATATCGCTGCAATAGAAAGTATTAGTATGACAATATTTGTAAAACACCATTCGTTACTGAAGATGAAGTAAAATCAAAGTTCATCCTTGCCTACAACGAATTCATTTGGAACAGAAGCCGACTAGTCTAGGATTGTAAAAAGATGATTCAAATCCTAGATAATACATTAGAACTTGAGACCAAACTTGCATCCTTAAATCAAAAGGCAGAGGACATCATTGTCCTTGTTAAGAACCTTATAGAACATAATAGTACTGAAACATTGATCAAGATTAGTTCCAAAAGAAATATGATTTATACGATTTAGAACATAAAAAAGTTATTTGCAAAATAGGAAAAATTGGACTTGAATATAAAAGAAGAAAGTTCAATCGAAATACTTACATGCATTCATTGATGATTTAGATAATAGGCCAAATGTTCTGCATACATATGATGGAGATATCTGGAGTTACCTTATTAATAAGGCGGTAGTAAATAGCGACAGAAGTATCATATTCAATTTTAGAAACTAGAAAGAAATAATTTAGTAAAAATCACTCAAAACTGAGTAATATGTCGCTAATCCTCCCAAATGCTCTTAAGTCATGGTGGGGACGAGATTAGCGTCGTGGCTATGGCTCGTTAAAAGATAATGCACATTCGGCTGTGGAAACAGTAGTAGGTCTAATAGCTTCCCCGACCTTAAAGTGGAGGCTTTTCTTTTGGAAAACAGTCAATTCAACTGAACGTAGAGTAGAATTATCGTTTGCAGTAAAAGATAAAAACTCAACTCAACGAAAAATATTCTGGCGTTTCATAGGCAAAAAATCGAACTTATGGTAGAATTTTGGAACAAAAGGAGGGCGCTGCCATGAATAATATAGGCGATAGAATTAAACAAAAAAGAAAAGAATTAGGATTTACTCAGGCAGAACTTGGTGAAAAATTAAATATTACTGATCGTGCAGTAAGTAAATGGGAGCAAGGTGAAGGTGATCCAAATCTATCCATCATCCCTGATATAGCAAAAGCATTAGGAGTTAGCTTGGATTATTTGCTTTTAGGAAAAGAGGAAGAACCTGCTATTTCTTTGGATGATATGGATGCAGAAAAAAGGCTATCATTATTAATTAAAAAGGATGATGCCAAGAATTTTAAGAAATATGAATATCAAAAATCCGCATATATTTTTGGTAGAACTTTGTACTATGGGCGCAATTATAACGTTGAATATAAGGAACCTAACGCTAAAACATGGTTAGAGATAATTAATGCTGGCGCTAAAAAGATATTCGGTGTTTGTTGTGATGAGTTAATTAAAATGAACACCCAAAAGTGTACTGCACCCCTCTCACTGGACCAAGGAGCAATAGCAATGATGGATGGATTCC
>ENA-ORTI01000795-ORTI01000795.1-human-gut-metagenome-genome-assembly--contig:-NODE-795-length-35681-cov-26.377365_pt1 | contig 35681 bp, 28 predicted proteins | sample MGYA00242071_ERZ509191 | MGnify/ENA primary metagenome ERZ509191 (study PRJEB26280, sample SAMEA2338832) | human gut metagenome | biome: human gut; feature: human-associated habitat; material: faeces...
ATTATTTGCGGTTCGCGAGTTCGAATCGTCAAGAGTGGATATCTTTAACGCTTACATTTAATTAAACAAAAAGCTGAATTATTAGTTAGCTTTATAGCTTATATTTATATTTGATAGTGAAGACTATCAAATAGAATCAAATTCAAACAATGTATCTATGAATACATCGTTTGATAAAGATAAAGTCGGAACATATAATGTTGAATATACAGTTAAAGATTCAGATGGTAATGAATCTAGCTATATCATCACCATAGAAGTGAAAGAGAAGAATCAATCTAATGATTCTTCAAATGATGATAATCACAAAAACAACGACAATGATAATAAGCCTGATGATTATGATACTGACAAAGAAAGAGTGAATAGAATCATCATCGTAATTTCATTCACTATAGGATGCATATTTATTGCTCTGGTTATTGTGTTTGAATTCTTTAGAATTAGAAAGAAGAACAAAAATAAACATTAGAACAAGTTAGGATTGTTTTTCTTATATTCTTTTACTAATTCTATAGTATCATCGAAATCATGTTCTTTCCTTTGTCTATAGAATCTTTTTAAGTTGTCATCGGTAGGTAAGCCATGGAAGAAGTGTGGATAAGGAAACCATACAAATATTCCGTTGTAGTGCCTGATGACGACATCTTTTGGAAGAGGTCCTTTTCTATTCTGCCAATTGTATTTGTAACTGACATACTTAATCTTATTCTTAAATATTTTATTCAAAGCTGTTTGATCTGGAGTCAGATATAGCTTTGAGTTCATCAAAGCTATAGTCTTTTCTAAAAGATCGGTCTTAGATAATTCTTTCATGTTTAAAAGCAGCATTCCAGAATTGATGTTTGGATTTCTATCATCAGGTTTATTTTTATCTAGAATATCTTTACTTGCAGCCATAAGTTTTCCATCAAATGGAGTCTCATAAAGAGGAGTTATATTTCCATTTACAGCCATGTCTGTATCTAGATAGAGAATTCTATCTAGATCTTTTAAAAAATTTAGTTTATCCACATACAATCTTATCAATGCATATGGTGAGAATTTAGTTTTTGATGCAAAAGATTTCTCTATCTCGTTATGAATAGATGGATAGTCATCTATATTTACTAGATAAACTTCATTTAAAGAATTGTATTTCTTTAATTCTTTATTTAGAAATTCTACTTGTTCTTTAGTGACACATTCATATTTGTCTTTTATATTGGTGAAGTTACCTGAACCTATATAAAGATTTATATAAGAATCTTTATTTTTCTTTACCAAAGAAAATATAACAAGACATAGATTCTTGAAATACTTCTTGTTAATACAACATAAGATGTTCATTTTATATATCCTCTTTATATTTATTGATATATCTATTTAAGTTGTTTAATATCAAGGGTTTAATGTACTTATAAAATATCACTTTATAGTGAAAGAATAAATATAACTATATATTTTATTATTGATGAAACAAGCATAACTGATAGCAAAGGATATTTAGCAATCCCTAAAAATGAAGAAACTGGGAAAATTTGAAATGTATTACAAGCAATTAAGATATTTAGCTATTACATAATCAAATATAAAATTTTACAATCCACTCTCCTGACATAAAGAATTAGCATAGCATCTTCATCAGACGGGTTGTGCCTTGTCTTTGAAAGAAAGGAATTGACTACTTAGATGATTAGGGATGATTAGAGACTGGAGAAGGAGACTTGTTAGATGCGTTGAGCACAAAGATTCAAGTAGTTCCAAATCTATTGACTTTGGTAGATTCGGAAGCAGAGCTACCTACAGCTACATTGACGGTTGAACTTCCTGTATTTGTGGGAGATAACTTCCAAGAGAAGGATGCTTCCTTGAAGTTCACAGTAGAGACTCTGCAAAGAAATGCTACTCCTAGTAATGCTGGTAGCAATGTCGAATCATTCAATGAATTCGATAGTAAGATTGATTTCAGCTATGGTGATGTTTAGGATGATTATGATATTAGAAGTGATTTTGGCTTTATCTAATAATTACTTTAGACTTGATAAAAAAACAGCAAGTATTGTAAAAAAATATGATTTTAATAAGTGCAAATAACTATGGTGGTAATACTAATGGAATTAAAGTAAAAGGTACATAATAGTAGTTGAACGATACAACTAAAGCAATAAATATTAATTTCTATATAAAAAAAACGGGGCTCACAGCCCCCTTTGTTTTGACTAACGTTTATTTGAACTCGTATTGCTAAAACACCAATAATTTATACTTTGTTTTTAAAATTGTCAATAGTATCGTTTTAATGTTCAAAAAAACGGACAATAGCTATTTCTTTTTGAAATACCTTACTCTTTTACTACACAAATAGTTTATTTATATAGGTGTTTTATTATAGAAAGGGGTTTATTATGGAAAACTCTAACAACTCTAAAAAATATTATTTGGGATTGGATATGGGAACTGATTCCTGTGGATGGTGTGTTACGGATGATAAATATAATATTATTAGAAGTCATAAAAAGACTTATGGCCCAGACGGAAAACTAATAAAAAGAGAGGGATGCCATCTATGAGGTGCTAGACTTTTTGGACCAGCAAAAACAGCTAAAAATAGAAGACTAAATAGAACAGCTAGAAGAAGATTGGCACGTAGAAGAAGACGTATTCTCCTTCTTAGAGAGTTATTTCAACCTGAGATGGATAAGATTGATCCGAACTTCTTTAGAAGATTGGATCAATCTAATCTTTGGAATGAAGACAAAGATAAAGAATTGCAAATGGAGCATAATTTCTTATTTAATGATAAGGATTTAACTGATAAAGAATACTATAAGGATTTTCCTACAATTTACCATTTAAGAAAAGCCATGGTTAATGGATTGACTATTAATGGCCATTATTATGATCCTAAAAAACAATTTGATATTAGAGAAGTTTATTTAGTGTTGGCACACATGATAAAATATCGTGGAAACTTCTTGATGGGAGGTGATGTAAAAGATTCTGTAGTTGATTCTACTTATTTGAAACAGTGCTTTGATAATATTGATAATTTAATTAAGAATTCAATAGATGAAGATAATGCTGATAAAGAAGATGATGATAAAATAATTCCATCGGAATATTGCTTTAATGTTGATATAAAAAGAGCTAATAAATTAATAAATTTATTTAAAAACGAAAGTGGAAAACAAAACTTGAAAGATAGTGAAAAAATAGAATTTGGCAAAAATCTCACAGGTATTAGACAATCATTGCTGAGCTTAATTAATGGTTCGGCTGTAAGCCTAAAAGATTTACTTCCCAAAGATCAAATTTTAGATGAAGAGTTTGGAAAAAATAAAATTGATTTTTCGAAAGAATCTTTTGAAAATGACTTAGATAGTTATAATCTTAATGATTTTTATTCTCAAGTTTTATTAGAAGCCAAGAAAATTTACGATTTTAGAATTCTAGCCTATTTATTACATAATAATGGCTTATTATGTGATGCTATGGTTAATGTTTATGATGAACATAAAGAACAATTAGCAGCATTGAAGAGACTATATAAGAAATTTGCTACTAAAGAACAGTATTACTTTATGTTTAGAGATCCTAAAATTTTAGGCTTAGGTGACTCTAATGGTAAAAATAAGAAGAAATCAAAAGTTAAAAATCAGCCTAAAGCTTCTTATGTTTCTTATATCGGATATACTAAGACGAGCGGTAAAAGAAAGTATACAGGTGTTCATGTGACCAAGGAAGAAATAATAGATGATTTGATTAAGCAAATTAAAGATGATATTGGTTCTTCAATAGGAAAATATGCTAAATATATTATTAGCAAGGAAAATGCCTATAAGAAAGATAAAAAAGGAAAAGAGACATTAAAAGTAGGTGCATATGAAGTAAGATTAAGTAATAATAATTCAAATAATGAAGAAACTATCTTTTATACAGCAAATGATGAAGCATTGATTGGCAATGAAAAAAAAGAAAATCCTTATTTTTTTGAAGAGTCAAAAGAAAAGAAAGACTCTGTTCTTATTATGAAGGCGTTAGAAAGCAAAATTCGTTTTTTACCTAGACAAAATTCACGTAATAATGGTGTTTTTCCTTATCAATTGAATTTGAACGAGATGAAGACCATTATTGAGAACCAAAGCAAATATTATCCTTTCTTAAAAGATAAAGCACCTTCTTTCCCTGATGGTAAAACTGAAGAATATAAGATTGTATCTTTATTGAAGTTTAAAATGCCTTATTATATCGGTCCATTATCTCAGCTAAATGATTATGTTAGAGATGATAAAAGAGATAATCATTGGGTACAATTTAAAGGAGAAAATAATCAAGGAATTATTAATCCTTGGAATTTTAGTCAAATTGTAGATTTAGAAGGCACAGCAGATAAATTTATAAGTAATTTAACTAACTATTGCACTTATATCTTTGGTGAGAATACTCTTCCTAAAGAATCTTTGATATTCCAAGCATACAAAGTATTAAACGATTTGAATAATCTTAAGGTAAATGGATCTTTGATATCTAAAGAAGATAAGGATTATATAATTCAAAATGTTTATTTAAAGAAGAAAAAGATAAAAGGAAAAGATATTGTAAATGCATTGAAGAATAAATATAAATTATCTGATGAAGATCCGACTGTAACTACCAAAGGTTCAGGTAAATCTATTGGAGAAGATGAAGTTGATTTAACAATGTTTAATTCATCATTATCTTCGTTTATTGATATGAGTAATCCTAATGCTTTTGGACCTGAGTTTTATAAGGACTCTAGTAAATTTGAGCTAGCAGAAAAGGTAATAGAACTTATTACAATTGTTGAGGATAAAGATTTACTAAAGGAAAGACTAAAGAAGCTTGGATTATCTGATAACCAGGTGAATTATCTCTTTAAGCAAAAATATTCGGGCTGGGCTCCATTGTCTAAAAAATTGTTAGATGGTATTACGATTGATTGTGTCAATGAAAATACTGGTGAAGCTTATCCTGTGACTATTATCGATGTCATGAGAGATACATCATTAAATTTCATGGAAATATACGAGACAAAAGAATCACAATTTTCAGGATTTAAAGAGAAAGTTTCTGAATTGAATGATGAGAAGAATATTTGTAGAGATGATTTAATAGATGAATCATATGCTTCTCCAGCTATGAAGAGAAGTGTCAGACAAACATTTAAGGTTATCGATGAATTAAAGAATACTTTAAATATTGATCATTTTGATAGAATCTTTGTTGAAGCAACTAGGGCACCTGGCGAAGCTGGAAAGATGGTTAAATCTAGAAAGAAGCAGTTGGAAGTGGCGTATGAAGCTGCTAAAGATTTAGTTGATCAAAAGTTGCGAGAAAATTTAGAAAAACAAACGGATGATAAATTAAGAAGAAAAAAAGTATATTTGTATTTCATGCAATTAGGAAGATCTGTATATTCCGGTGAAAAGATAGATTTAGATAAATTGGATGAAAATTATGATATCGACCATATTATTCCTCAAGCAAAATTAAAGGATGATAGTTTTAATAATATGGTTTTGGTTGAGAGAGAGCTAAATAATAAAAAGCAAGATAATTATCCTATTCCTTCAACAATTCTGTCGGAACAAGGTAAAAAATGGATTCAAATTCTAGCCAATATAAAAGATAAAAACAAAAGATCTTATTTCATGCCTAAGGATAAGGCTAATAAATTGCTTAGACCTAAGTCAAAACAATTGACGTCAGATGAATTAAATGGATTTATCAATCGTCAATTAACGATGACGAATCAATCTGTGAAGGCTGTTTGCGATATTCTTAAAATGACTGAAACTAAAAAAGGATCAGAAGTTGTTTATTCTAAAGCTAATCTCGTTTCTGATTTTAGAAAGCTTTGTGGAGAATTAAAACCTTCTTATGTTGCGTTTGTCAAAGTACGTGATATCAACGATTTCCATCATGCAAATGATGCCTATTTGAATATAGTCGTTGGAAATGTTTATTATGAAAAGTTCAAGAATTTTTATAAATATAATCATGTTGAATATGATACAAACGGCAAAAAAGATTTAAGTGTATTAGCTAGTAAATTATTCACAAAAACTCAAGCTGATGATAAGACTGGAAATATATATTGGGAAGCTCATTTCCATAATGAAAAAGAAATTGATGCTAATGGAAAAGAAAGAACAATCAAAGTAAGAGATAAAGGAACAGATAGTACTTTTGATAAAATTGAACATTATATGGAATTGAATGATCCCTTGGTCACACAAATGCGATACACATTAAGTGGTAAGCAAGGATTCTTTAATAAAATAACAATAAAAACAAAAGCAAAAGAAAATGAAGATAATTCCGGTAAATTATTTCCTTTAAAGCAGCATTTAAGATCAGATAACAATAAAGTTATGGATGTTAATAAATATGGTGGATATTCTGATATGTCTACTCCGTATTTTATTCTTGTTAAATCTGATGGGAAGAAAGGAAAACATATTTATTCTTTAGAATCTATTCCTACTATTAATTTGAGGTCGTTTAAGAATAGTGAAGAAGATATAATTAATTATTTTGAAAAAGAAAAGAAATTGAAAAATCCTATTATTTTAGCACCCAAATTAATAATGAGGACAATTGTTAAAGTACCTTGTTCTCAAACTGATTCTTTTATTAAACTCGGCCTTTCAGGCAGAACTGGTAACAGTATTGTTTATATAAATTTGTCTGAATTATTTTTGCCTTTGGAATGGAAAAATTACTATAAAATAATCAGCAATTTGCTAGGAACAAATGTTTCTTCAGGTAAAGCTAAGGATTTATCAAAATATAACGATCAAATGGAAAATGATCCTACTTCTACTTTGGTTGACGGATCTAATAAAGTTGAGCATGATAAGAATAATAGATTCTTCAGTTATCTAGTCAATGAGGTCATTAATAAACCTATATTTGAGGAATTGCCTAAGTCTAGTGGATCTTTTATTAATTTAGAGAGTAAATATGATGAGTTTTGCTCTTTGAATACTCTTGAGCAAGCTAAAATAATAGCTACTATAATTAAATTGCTTTCTTGCAAGAGTGTTAAAGAACAAGATTTGTCAAAACTAAAGGGGTTGCCATCTAGTTTAGGTGGAATTGAATTAAATAAAAATTTGCCTAGTGGTACTTTGATATCAAAAGAATCAAGTTGTGGTTTGAAAGAAAATATTATATTTGTCGTTCCAAATGATTAAGGCTGTTAACCGTGGGATATCGAATAGTAAAAATCAACAAGCGCTGTAAGCTTGAAACTTCTATGGAATATCTTGTCTATAGAGCTGAAGAAGAATATAGGATTCTTTTGGACGAGATATCAGTTTTAATAATTGAGAATCAGCAAGTTTGCATTACAGCTGCTTTGATGTCTAAATTGATGGACCATAAGGTCAGAGTTGTCTTTTGCAATGATGCTCACATGCCCCAAGGAGAAGTAGAGCCGTATGCTGGTTGTTATGATACTCCTAACAAGATAAAAATCCAGTTAAATTGGAATCCAATTGTTTGTGATGAAGTTTGGAGCAAGATTATTAAATATAAGATTCATAATCAAGCACAAATTTTAAAGCTTAAAGGAGATGAGAAAGCTTTTAATTTACTTAAAAACTATGAATACGATATTCATAGAGGCGATTCTACAAATAGGGAAGGCCTAGCAGCAAAAAGTTATTTCTTTTCGTTATTCGGATTAGATTTTGAAAGAAGGAAGGAGTCTGATGTTAGAAATATTTATTTGAATTATGGATATTCATTACTTCTAAGCCTAGTCAGCAAAGAAATTGCTTCTTTTGGCTATCTAAATGCCTTTGGAATTCATCATATTGGAACTACCAATCATTATAATTTGGCTTGTGATTTTGTCGAACCTTTAAGGCCGTTTGTGGACATTATGTTGGTTAGAAATGAATTAACTCCAGACAATTTTAAAAGACAATTTATGAATATGCTGACTAGTGAAGTTAGAATCGATGACAAAAACATGCTATTAAATAATGCAGTTAGAGATTATGTTTTAAGTATCCTTACAGCATTGAAAACAGAAGATCCTAATTTGATTTTACAAATTACATTTAAAGATGGGACTATATAGATATATGAGATCAATATTAATGTTTGATCTTCCTGTTTTAACAGCTACTGATAGAAAGAACTATAGGCAGTTTGTAAAGTTCTTAAAGCAATCTGGATTTATTATGTTTCAAGAATCAGTGTATATAAAGCTGTCAATAAATGAATCTAACGTTAAAGCTATGGAAAAAGTAATGAAAAATCATCTTCCACCTAAAGGATTTGTTACTATGCTTACTGTTACGGAAAAACAATTTCAAAGTATGAGTTTCTTAGTTGGAGAATTTAAAACCGACGTCATATGCACAGATGAAAAGGTTATTGAATTATGATTGTTATAAGAAGTAAAGATTTTGATCAGGAATTGAACCTTGATTCAAATAAGTTTTATTCTTTAGTTATAGAGAATGTTAGTTTTTATAGGACCTTCTATATCGGATTGAAAAATCAAATAGAAAACGGAGACGATTATCTTTTGTATGAAGATACAAATGATAAGAAAGGATCTATAGACAAAGATTGTTATCTTATAGAAAATCCTCTAAATGTTCAAATTGATGAGAAGAAGATTAATTTAGCAGTACAAAAATCAATTGGTACTAAACAACTTCCAGAGATAAGAGAAAGCTATCAAGTATTATTAAGCAAAATAAATGAGTTTATTAATAGTATTAGTTATGACTATTATTTGCCTTTAATTTTTGATGATGGATTATCTTTAGTCAACTTTTTAAAAGCTATTAATCTTAGAATAGCTGATACTACTGATAATCCAGTTGATCAGTTAGTCTTTAAAATTAGAGAGCTATCTTATGTATTAGGCTTTAAAGTTTTTTTTATTATGAATTTATACGATTACTTCACTCCTAATGAGATAGAAAGTATCCATAAGGAATTGAATAGTCTTGAAATAAAGATGATCAATATTTCATCTCATAGAAACAAGTATAAAATCAATAATGAATTCATTGTTGATATCGATGAAGATTTGGCTGAAATTCATATTGGAGAAGATGAATAAAAAGAGTATAATTTTAGATGTATTAGCGGTGCTTTCTTCCCGGCCTTTTAAACGGGATTTGAGGTTTGAGGTTTGAGAGTATTGCTAAAACAAATACAACACAAACGAAAGAGACTTCATTGGGACAGAAGTGACTGTTTGAGAGTATTGCTAAAACAAATACAACACAAACTCCTTTATTTCTATTTTCTACAACTGGAATGTTTGAGAGTATTGCTAAAACAAATACAACACAAACGAACAGCAATGATCTCTAGCCTTAGCAAAAGTTTGAGAGTATTGCTAAAACAAATACAACACAAACTAACAAAGCTTCAGAATCATAAGCACATTGTTTGAGAGTATTGCTAAAACAAATACAACACAAACCATCTTCATTCAAATTAGCTCTATCAAAAGGTTTGAGAGTATTGCTAATCAGTGATTCCTATCACTGATTTTTTATTTCTACATAAAACCTTTAGCTGTTTCTTTTATGATCTTAGACATCTCTATAGATAAATCGTTTAAGTCACAATTTAATTCATTCTTGAACCTTCTTTCATACATATGCATCATTCCACTAGTAAATATATTAAGCCTGATTTTAAAACTATTTAATTCTTTTATTTTTTTTGTTAGAAATACTCTTATCATTTTCCATGTAACTATAGAAAGATTTACCTAAGGTCAATTCTATGAAAATAGAAGAGATGAAACAACAATTGGTAGATGCTATCAATTCAATTCCAGATGTTCCATCTATTTATCAAGAAAGAGAACAAATAGTCGAGTAGATTTCAATCATTGTTTAACCTCTTAAAGACACACGATTTAATATAAAAAATCTCGTCTATGCTTAGGCATAGGCGAGATTATTATCAGGGGGAGGGAATCAAATGATTATTTTTTAGAATTCTTCTTCGTCACTTCCGTTTGCACTGACTTTGACTTCTTTTTCTTTAACTTTGATCTTGTCTAAGGCGATTAAAGCGATGAATACAGCATCTACTGCGACTAATCCACCGATGACTCCCCATCCGGTGTATAACCAGATTTTCCAAGGAGACATAGTGTATGAAACGTGTGCACCAGGAGCAATTCCTTGCATAATATTAGAGTTTGCTTTATTGTAAAGAATATGTTTGGTGGCATCTTTGAGGTAATAAATAGCAGTAGCGCTTTCAGTATCGTATAATCCGTTTGTTCCATTGTTGGTAAGAGTTATGGCACCACCCTTTTTCAACATCAAATCGGTTGTCATGTAGGTGTTAGGCTGTCCACCAGCATCGGTTACAGTAGTTCCAGTATATCCGAACTCGTCTCTAAGGATTCCGAACAAAGCATCAGAAGCTCCACCCCTTCGACGATGTGGAGAACATCGAGCCGGCTTTTTTAGAACAGCTTTTCTCATTGAGGTCTGTTTTAATATATACGTGACGCTTACAAATTATTTGCACATTTATCGTGTGTTAAAGTATAGGCGTGAATATCTGCAAAGTATTCTTTTAAAGGTCTTTTTACGAATTATTAAATAAAGGAGTCTAGAAATGAAAGCAAAATGGAAAACATTGGTTGAAAAAGCTAGACAAGCAATGATGTCAGCGGTTGCAATCTACAACAATCCAACAATCACATTTAAAAGCGAGCTATTTATCGTAAATTCAGAAATTGCCTGGACTTATTTATTCCATGCATATTACTACAAAAATCATGTTTGCTATTACTATAGAAAGTCTCAAGGCAACGGGAAATACAAATACGAATATATAGATGGTCGGAAAAGAGAGTGGGATTTATCTCGATGCATCAAAGAAACCAAATCACCAATAGATGAACCTACGGCGAAAAATTTAGAACTTCTCATCCAAATTAGAAACAAAATCGAGCATAGCTATTACGAAACAAACGATTCATTAATAAGTGCCAAAATCCAAGCTTGCAGCATCAACTTCAATTACTATATCAAGCAATTGTTCGGCGTCAAATTCGGATTGGATAAAACTATGTGTATGGCAATACAATTTTCATCATTGAATCCAGAACAAAAAAGTGGCTTAATCAACAAAAAGACAGCTGACAACATCACAAGTATTATCTCTTCCTATGAAAAATCACTCTCAAACGAAATATTAGAAAATTCTAAATATTCTTATAGAGTATGTCTCACACTTGTAAACGCTAACAAGCCAAACCAAGCTGACCAAGCAATAAGATTTGTCAAGCCAGGAAGTGAGGAAAGCAACGCAATAAATTTATTGATAAAAGAAACAGAAAAGCCAAAGTTTTTGCCTAGCGCCATAGTCAATTTCGTTAAAGAGAATGGTTTTCCGACTTTCAATCTAGATCAACACACAAAGTTATGGAAAAAATATAATGCAAGAAATCCAGAAAAGCACTATGGTGTCTTTGTCGGTAAACAATGGTATTGGTACCAAAATTGGAGAGATTTTGTTTTAGATCATTTGAAGAACGAAAAAATTCAGCAATCTTAATCCTTTTCCAGTTTAATATGTTTCTTCTTGCAGTAATTTCTAATTGCTTTCTTTCCTTTCAATGATGGCTCATGATGCCCATTTTCCCAACGATTTACGGTCGCAAAAGTTACACCAAGTTCTTTGGCTAATTCATTCTGAGATAATAGTAAAGTTTCACGGATTTGTTTTAATTTCTCGGCATAGTTCATGATTGCTCTCCATTGTGTTTTTCTAAAATATTGTGCTTTTCTAAAATGTCCATTACCTTTGTTACAAGGTCGTCGTAGGTGTGCACTAAACCATAATTGACCTTGGAAGAAGGCTGATTGTAAAGGCTCTTTGCACAGTCAATCTTGGACTCCTCGATTTTTCTCAATGACAAGGTATCAAGACTTCCTTTCGTCTCGGCAATGAAATAAACGCCCTTTTCCCCATCGGATTCATAGACAATAGCCCAGTCAGGAGAATATCTTCCCATCGGAGTAGGAATATAAAAACCTTTAGGCATTTTTGCATATACCTTGACGTTTTCCTGCTGCTCAAGATTTTTGACAAACTTCATCTCATTAGATTCGCCGTTTTTGGCGGTGCCGTCGACAAAGACATAATCCTGGATTGCCTTTTTGGATTTGAAAGCCTTCTGACTATCAAAATCGGCGTGCTTTTCGTTGAAAATGGTATCGTCAAATTTGTCAGTCAATTTGTTATAACGAATGCCACGAACAATCACAGAGGCCTTTTCATCATCAATCAGATTACTAATCTTTGTGATGTATTCTTCCGGGTTATCACGGAACATATGAAGCTTTTCTCTTGTCCCGACGAGAATACGGACAATCGTTCTTCTAGTAAGATGCGTGCGCTGAGCTATTTCGTGGACAAGATCGTATTTTGCAGAAGAAGGAGCAGCAACATGGAGCTTTTCTTTCTTTCCACTATTGGCACCTCTTTGGAAGGAATTATCGATATCTTTCTGAGTTATTGCATCTTTCTGCTCACCGACATCGACCGAATAGGTTATTTTAGAAACATCTAAATCTTTTTTGATTCTTTGGATGCAATTAGCAATCAATTCATCGGAGCTGAAGGACACACGATAGGAGTACTTATGGTTGATGGAATTCCAAAGCTCCTTGAATTCCTTTCTATCGAAATTCTGATTGACTTTGTTTTCGAGAACCTTAGGTTTCTTGCCATTCTCAATTTCAATATTTCCGCCTTTGCGGATGCTGTTTGCAAGTTCGATGATGGATGCCTGATATGGTTTCAAATCTTCTGGCATGTCAGCCAAAGAAGACTTGTCTACATCATCACGGAATTTTTCGGTAAGGTTGTCGGAAGTATCCACATAATCGTTTTTCACCAAATACTGATAAATACTTCTGGCCTGAGCATCGCTTATGTTTGTGGTAGCACTGGTTTCGGCGTTGACAATCGGCTTACCGAAGAAGAAATCCTTGTCCGCCTTGGTCGGATGCTTATAAAGGACTTCTTTGATTTCAGATTGAAGTCCTTTAACGAAGGACTCATAATCCTCATTGGCAATGACAGTTAACTTGTTCACCCCAAAGAAATCGCTCAATACAGTTGCGTCTTGGCGGTTTCCGTTCTTATCTACGGCGATACGAAGACCACGTCCTACCTCTTGACGTTTCTGTGTCTCGCTCTTGGTATGTCTTAAGAAACAAATTTGGAAGACATTCGGGTTATCCCATCCCTCTCGTAACGCAGAGTGGGAGAAAATGAAACGAGTCGGTTCCTCAAAGGAAAGAAGGCGTTCCTTGTTCTTCAAAATCAAATCATAGGCGGATTGATCATCGGATAAACCTGTCTTACGATCCGCTTTGGAATCAATTGCATGTCCTTTCTTATCGATGGAGAAATAGCCTTTATGAACCTGATCAGGAGTAAATTGTTGAAGATACTTTTTATATTCCTCATCTGTGTTGGTGAGGTCATTGCAAAATTCAATAACCGCCCATTTGTATTCTTCCTCGAAAATCTTGGCATATTCGCCTTTTTCATCGGGCTGAGAATAGTCTCTATATTTTTTGACTTCGTCGATGAAGAAAAGAGAAAGGGTCTTTATTCCTTTATGGAAATTATCCTGTTCCTTTTCCAAATGAGAAGCGATAGTCTCACGGATTTGTATTCTTCTTATCAAATCTTCCGAGTTATCTCCAATCACTTCTCCAGCATGCAAAACAATGCCGTTTAGTAATTTAACAGTATTTGATACATAGTCGATTTCATCAACGATATAGTTGTTCTTATAAACCGAGAGACGGCTTGTGGAATCAAAGCCGGATAGGTCATAGATATTATCCTGGCGACTAAGCAGCTGTGTATAGGGTTTGATTCCTTGTTTGGTGTTGCGGAAGAAGCTGATTCTCGCCTGAGGATCTTTATCACCGCGGAGAATAATATCCTCCAGGTACAAAAAAGCCTGTGTTCCTTTAACATTATCCACCTTGACGGCCTTTACCTGTATCTTCTTTACGAGTTTTGAATTATAGGCATCCAAAGCGTCGAGGACGTATACAAGATTATGCTTCTCTTTATGGGTAGCGGAATAATTGATTGTAAATAAAGGATTGAATTCACCGATTGAAGTTTTTGTGGCTTCGCCACTCATCTTCTGAGGTTCATCGAGGATCAGAATCGGTCTTGTCTTCTTTATGACATCGATTGGTCTTCGAGACTGGAATTCATCTAATTCTTCATATATCTTTCGTCCGTCTTTTCCACGTGTATTGAAAGCCTGAATGTTAATAATCATCACTTCGATGGAACTATCTTTGGCGAAGTTATCGATTTCTGTTAGATTTGCACTGCTATAAATAAAGAAACGGGCTTTCTTTCCGTAGATGGACATGAAGTGTTCCTGAGTCTGTTCGAATGACTTCTTGACACCTTCACGAATAGCAATGGATGGAACCATGACTATGAACTTAGAGAAACCATAAAGCTTATTCAGCTCAAACATTGTACGGATATAGACATAGGTTTTACCCGTTCCAGTCTCCATCTCCACATCTAAGTCCAAAGGGCTAAGAACTTTAGAAAGATGTTCATCCACGGATAAATTGGATTTCATCTGAATGGTTTGAATATTCTTCAAAGCCTGTTGATCATCAATTTGAATTGGCGCATTAGCAAAACCTATGGCTAAATCATCGTTATTATCACTTTTGGCAACGAGTAAATCATTCTTGTTGTTCAATCCCAAATCCAAAAATAGTTGCTGGTTTTGCTCTTTATCTTTAGGAGATAGCTTTCCTAAGTCACGTGTGTATTGGGATAATGTCTGATAGCGTTGGCCGGCAAAAACATCCGTGACAGCTTTCACAGCCGATATCTGGTAATCCTGTTCTTTAAATACGAATTTCATAATTAAATTCCTCAAAGAACAAAGATATTTTTACCCGTAATCGGTGAAAGAGTCTTAAATATCTGCTCACAGTTGACTTCGTCCTGATCCGAAGCAAAGGAGTCGTCGCGGAAAGCAACGTTAAGAGGCTGGAGCCTGGCAAGCTCCTCGATGTCCTTCTCCGGGACATCCCTTGCGAAGCAGCAGACGAGGTCGTTCCCGTTGACGGCATAGTATTCAATGCCCCCCTAGCGAATTTTCGGCTTATCTCAGCATCGAGGGGTATTCCGAGATGGATCATAGTCTGAATCACCAAATCAAGGGATGTTCTGCCTTCCTTGATTGTGGAATCGTAATTCTCGAGAAGGCTGAGCTGGGTGCTCTGAGGAGTTTGTTCCAAATCCTTCATGTTGGAGGAATCAACCTTGAAGACGCGGAAACCGACGTCCAGATCCTGGGTAGTAAGAGGGCTTTCGTCCTTTATCTTCTTGCCGGCACGGCGAATGCGTTCCTCACCAATGTCACAAATAGTGTTATAGCCAGCTTTAAAAGCTTCGCTATTTGCAGGAGTTTTTTCAGGAATCTGAACCAAAATAAAACGTCTATTTAGATTATCTTCCCGATTCAGTTGAATAACAGAATGAGCAGTTGTTGCCGAACCAGAAAAAAAGTCTAAAACCAAGTCATCTTTTTTAGTACAAAGAGAAATTAGCTGTTTTATCAATTCCATTGATTTTGGAAAATCAAAAACAGGGCTTCCAAATAATTGGTCGATTAATTTTTTATCAGCAGACGTATCGGCAAAAACAAAATTATCAAAAACACTTTCTGCATCATCAGATAAATAAGATTTCATTCTTGGAGGTGTGTTTTCATCACCATACCAAATGAGATGTTCTTCTTGTAATCTTAACAATTCTTCTTTACTTTTACCCCATCCACGATTAGGAATAGGGCATTCTTTACCGGTATTTGGATTTATTATGGAGAAATTTTTAGGTCCATTTGTCCGTGACAAATCCGAGTCCATAAAGACACCATATTCATCAATTTTGTTCCACCTGCTTAAATGAGCGTACTTCGGTCTACTATAAAGTTCCATGATTTCTTCATGGATTTTCTCTAATGAAAGGCCTTGCTCTTTCATTTTACGAAATGCTGTATTGATATCTGAGGCACCTTTTTTCTTAATTCTCCAGCAGCCTTGCACTTTATTTAAAATTTCCAAATTTTTAGCATAAATCAAGACAAATTCTGTTGACACACCAATGAATTTGCTTTGGTTTTTCATAGAATTATTTTTATGAATGATGTGTGCGATAAAATTAAAAGCTCCAAACACTTGATCACATAAAGTTCTTAAATTTTCGACTTCATTATCATCAATGCTAATGAATATAACCCCATCATCTGTGAGAAAGTCTCTTGCAAGGATGAGTCTGGGGTACATCATATTCAGCCAATCGGAATGGAATCTTCCATTCGTGTCGCTGTTGACGGCCATGCGGTTGCCTTCATCATCGACATTACCAGAGCTTTTGAGGTATTCCTCGGTCGATTCCTTGAAGTCATCCTCGTAGACGAAATCGTTCCCGGTGTTGTACGGAGGATCGATGTAGATCATCTTGACCTTGCCAAGATAGGTCTCTCGGAGAATTTTCAAAGCTTCGAGGTTGTCACCCTCGATATAGATGTTCTTCGTGTGGTCAAAATCGACGGACTTCTCAGGAAGGGGTCTCAATGTATTTGTGGTTGGGGCATTTGCTAGAAGGATGGCCTTGTTCTTCCCCGGCCAGGTGAACTGATATCTCTCAGTTTTGTCTTCGACGACCGTGTCAGAAAGGTCCTGTTTCAAAATATCGAAGTCGATGGATTTGTTTGATTTTCCGTCCTCGCCCATCGTCTCTGTGACGCAGTTGGGGAAGATCTTCTCAATCTTCTCGATGTTCTCCTGCGAGATATCCTTTGACTGATTCGATAATTTTTCCATTTTCCAATCTCCTTGGGTCCAATAGTTCTTCTTTTCTTCTCTTATATTCATTCAGATTGTGGTTGTATTCCAATCTTTTCTTCGTTTGGCGTTCAAATTGAATAGCCTTTTCCGTTTTACTTATCTGATAGTCCAATTTCTTGAGTTCATTACTTCGATGGATGTAGTCTTCTAATTCTTCTCCTTTAAATGGCTTGTAATCGCTAAAGGAACCATATAGGAAGCAATAGAACTCATCAAGGCTATCCGTGTTTGGAAGCTTTACCTCATCCCCTTCTTTTCTCCATTGGGATGTGGCATATTTCATCGATGTGGTATTGTCCAATCCCTTTGGAGAGGTCAAGTCAATCTCCATCCCGTCACAAGTAAGGATGAACACAACCTGAAATGCCTCTTTCTTATCTAGCTGATAGATGAAGAGCTCTGGAACTCTGTAATCCATCAGTTCAATCCGGTAGATATGGATTTCCTTGATCCGTTTCACCTTCATGTTGGTGGTCTTCTCGTTAAAGACGTATTCCACGAAGACCTTGTCGACGTTCTTCGCATCTTCGGCCGCTTTTTTATCCGCTTGAATGTTTTTCAAAACAGCCTTTAGAGGAAATTCGCGATGGACGCGTGCGTTGCTTGGTAACTGGAACATGGCTATCGAATCACAAAGAAGCTGACGAGTTGGAAATCGTCGAGTCCCTTTATGCCTCCATCAAACAGCACATTCCCGCCCTCGCTTAGAAAAGAGCCGAAATCATCCTGTTTCTTCTCATCGATAATTGAGGAGACGGCTTTCTCCAAAAGATTGGAATATCTTTCCATCCTGGTTCCTTCTTTTGTTTCCTTGTTGAAGGAAGAGCAAAGGCTCCGTATCGGCTCCTCATGATGCTTGGACACCGCACGCATGACATCGAGAATTTTCTTCACTTCGGTGTAACCGCCAATCACATTGCCATCCATATCGAGATAGACGAGATAATAAGGATGGAGACGGTTCTTGGTGTGGGCGGACATCTTATCGTTTGTGTTTTTCAAGACGAAGATGACGCCAGGCTTAATCCCTTTCTCGGAATCTTCCTTCGTGACGGCGTATAGGCCATAGGGAATCCCTTCCGGATAGCCTTTCTCACGGATGTATCTCGCCAAGTCCATGCGGAAGTCATTGAGTCCCAGATCCGTGATAGTTATGGAGCCATCGATATCCTCAAGATCCTGAAGTTCTCCGTTCTGAAGCTTTCTCAGCTGTTCCTTACGGTAATCGAGCTCGACGTTCTCTTCCGAGATGATGTTGTCATCACCGGTTGCCGTGGCATCGACGATTGACATGCGGTTTTCCACGCGTTCCGTCAAATTGATGTACTCATCCAGAGACATATTCGGCCAAAAATCGATAAGCTGAATATATTCGTTCTTCGATCCGATACGATCGATACGTCCAAAACGCTGGACGATTCTCACCGGGTTCCAGTGGATGTCATAGTTGATGCATTCATCACAATCCTGGAGATTTTGGCCTTCGGACAAGCAATCAGTAGCGATAAGAATATCAATGTTTCGGTTATCGTTCGGCATCTTGATTTTCTTTTCTTTCGACAAAGGAGAAAAAAGAGTTAATATTTCTTCTGCATCCCGGATTCCACTCAATGTGCTAATATTCGAACCGGTACCTCTGACAACGGCAGAATCCATTCCATAATTGTTCTTAAAATAGGAAGAGATGTTATCATAAAGGTACTTAGCCGTATCCGAGAAGGCAGAAAACACCAAGACCTTCTTATTTCCTGGATTGATTGGATTATGGATTTTATCTTCAATAGTGGAAATCAGCTTTTTAAGCTTCAAATCCTTTTCAGGAGTGATCCAGCTCATGATTTCCAGTAAGCCATCCAGAATTTCAATATCGTGTTGGATATCATTCTTGAAACTGACCAAATCCATGTCGGCAAAATCAACATTGGTTTTGCCTGTGGTTGCCCAGATTTCATCATTGTCCATATCCTCTTCGTCAATTTTTTCTAAATCAATCTCATGAGCCTGAATTACCATGGATGATAGATGCATGCTTTGGAATTTATTGATGGCATTCAAAGTAACTTGATTCACGTCTTTCACCCGTTTCAGCGTGATGCGGAAAGATTCCACGGAAGATTCAAGGCGCTTTAACAAGGAAATGGTCATCAGGTTCTGAAGAGCCTTCTCACGGTTGATTTGCTTCAAATCAGGTCGGTTCCCGGCAACGCCTTTGGTGTCATATTTAGCTTCGTATTTGGCAAGCCTGCTCGGCTGAACGTAGCTCATCGGTGCATAGACGCCTTGAGTAAGCTGACGAAGAGTTTTGAAGAGATCGTCGTAAGCAATCCGGTCTTCGTCCTTCGCAATATCGGTGTAATAGGAAATCGGCTTTTTCCGTTTCGGAAAATGACCGATTTCGTTCATATCATAGTATTTGGTGATGTGCTTTCTTGAACGGGCAATGGTGACGTTATCCAATAGAACAGAGAAATCCATATCCATACTGTTCATCAAGTCCTTGGTATGGCGCTCACTTTTAGGAAGTTTGCTCCATTCGTTGTAGGCCGCCTGAGCGTTCTTAAGAATAGTTTCGATGCCTTTGGTTGTATCGAGTTTCTCATTAAAAGAGCTCACGTCATCCCCATAAGCCAAAGCCAGCTGATTTTTTAAATCCGTAAATCGGTTGTTGACCGGAGTTGCCGAAAGCATAAGGACCTTCGTTTTCACACCTGGCTTGATGAGGTGATTCATCAGAAAATCGTAACGAGTCTCACGGTCTCTGTAATGAGACGAATTTCTAAAGTTATGGGATTCATCAATAACGAGCAAATCGTAGTTCTCCCAATTGAACAAAGAAAGGTCATGCCCATTGGAATAGCCCTTCTTTCTCCCTAAATCCGTATGATAAAGGACATCATAACGAATATGGTCATTCCAGAATAGGTTCGTTTTGATATTATCTTTATATTGGTTCCAGTTGTTGGAGAGTCTTTTAGGAGCAAGAACCAAGATATTCTTATTTCTGGATGAATAATATTCCATGACGGCTAAAGCGGTAAACGTCTTTCCCAAACCGACCGAATCGGCAAGAATGCATCCGTTGTATTTCTCGAGTTTGTTGATGACACCGACAGCACCATCTTTTTGAAAGGAGTACAGTTTCTTCCAAATCAGAGAATTCTGGTATCCTGTTGCGTCATTGGGCATATTGTCCTTTGAGAGAATATCATCAAGGAAATCTTTGAAGATATTGTATAAAGTCACATAGTAAAGGAATTCCGGGGAGTTGTCCTTATAGGCCGTTCCGATATAGTCGATGACTGCCTCAGTAACATCTTGAACCTTTTTAGGGTCGTCCCAAAGCTCATCGAAGTTCTTAAGGAGGTAATTAGCCCCTTCCGCACCTTTTGTTTTGCTGATGCATGTGAAAAGCTGATTCGTCTTGGAATATCCCAAAGAATCGTTGGAAAAGCCGGAAAGAATTGGGCTATAGGCTATTGATTCATCGGAAGAATAAGGGCTTTGCATCGCAATGAAACCCATTGTTTCCTGATCAGAGATATTAGCTTTGAATCGGACCTTTTCTCTGATCCAGTCTGCGCATTCTCTTGCGATAGCCTTCTGGGAAAGCTGGTTTTTCAGTTTCAGTTCAAAGGAAGTTCCATAAATTGCAGTCTTGGAGAAAGCTTCAGAAATCATAAATTCCTTCGGTTTCTTCTCTACCCCATTCATCATCTTCTTCGTAAATGCGGATGAAGTAAAAATAAAGCGAAGTTCAGATACATTCTCTAGCTCTTCTTTTAGGGCCTCAAAGGCATAAATCGTAAAAACGGAAGCGACAATATCAACTTTTGCCCCAGATTTCATTTCCTTCTTTATATCATCGCCCAGCAGTCTAGATTTGTTATCGATAATCTCCGCCATCTATCATTCCCCTTTGCCGGAAAAGCGAGAGGAAAAAACATAACCTTATTTGCAAAACGATAAGAGGGTTCGTCTCCCTGAAGCCTATCTCCGATTTCCATATAACTAATATAACATTCTGAGACTAAATTCTCAACGAAAACCTATGAAGTCGGTACTATCAGCCCTGATGTAGGGAAGTCCTATGATAAAATAAGGATAAAATTAAAAAGGAGGAACTTATATGCCTTCTACTTTTGGACAACTAAAAAGAGTCGTTTTAGAAAAATCCTATTCTAAAAATTGGGCAAATGCAGTCTTAGAATGGAAGATTACAGATACGGATGAAGATGAGTCCTGTTCTTCGTCGTGTGTCTGTGGGAAAGAAAATATTCGTTACCTCTATACCATTGAAAATACGAAGACCAAAGAAACGCTGTTTCCAATAGGAAGCTCTTGCATCCGAAAATTCGATCGAAGGGACCTAAACAATCAGACTTCTCTAACTGAGCAGCTGTTCAGACTTTATCATGCAGTGGAAGAAAATAAATTCATTAGATTGAGCAATGAACTATTTAGCCGAAAACTTTTGAAATACTTATATGGTGAAGGAGCTTTTCTTTCAGATAACGAAAATTATGACGAAAAGGAGAACTATGAGTTCCTCCTTAAAATGTTCAACAAGAGAGATAAAGTAGCAATTACTCAAGGTCAAGAGAGAAAGATTAAAGCTATTATTCTCAACAACATAAAACCGTTCGTTCAGAAAAGACTAAAATCTAAAGTCAAGCATTCCCTTAACAAGCCTGAAGAAAAATAAGGATTATTCTTTCTCTCTTAATAACGTAGCAATCAAAAGAGATTCATCATTGTTCCAAACGATGTTAACTAACTGCCATCCGGCAGAACCATATTTGTTAAGGACGTACTCTAAGGTACGATGATCGGATTCAGTTAAAACCTTATACTCATATTTGGCCATATAAGAAAAGACCTCCTTTATTTTCTTCGGAGTCTTCTTTCCTTACGTACTCCCTGTTCGTAAGCAAATGGGGCAAAGCCCTTTTATATACTTGTATTATAGTTTTGAAAAAAGTGAGCTTCAGGACAGGCTTTTTTCATTATTTGTGTTTCTGCTAAAAGACTCAATTTCGTTCTAGCATTTGCACTTACATACCTAGGTTATTTTTATTTAGAAGCACAATTTTATATAATAAACTTGAATAAAAATGAGGACTATATCTATGGGAACGATGTTATATTCAAGAGCGGATCTTTCGGTCGAAGCACTACTTAGCGAAATAGAAACTGGCTCAACTGGTCTACCAGACCTCCAGCGCCCGTTTGTTTGGACGGATTCCAAAGTCAGAGATTTGTTCAATTCGATGTTGAAAGGATACCCAATTGGTTTCGTTATCACATGGCAATCCCCTAATTCAACAAAATCGAAGCAAATCGGGGAAATCAATCACGGCTACTCAACTCCTAACAAACTCATTATTGATGGTCAACAAAGACTTACTTCATTATTCTCGGTTATTAAAGGCATCCAAATCGTTGACTCAAATTTCAAGCCGAAGAATATTGTGTTAGCCTTCAACCCTTTTAGTTGCATATGCGAAGTTTCTACCGCGGCACTTGCTAATAGCGCAGATTGGATACCAGATATATCCAAGGCGTTTCAAAGCAATTCCTATACGCTGACAAACGAGTTTGTTTCCAAGCTGAACGAATCCAGAAAGAAAAAAGGTGAAGCCGAGGTTTCCGATAAAGAAGCCGAGCAAATATCTGATGGGATTAATGCTCTCCTTAATTTGAAGAAATATGTCATCCCAACTTTAGATATTACTTCAGAGGCTGATGAAGAAGATGTCGCAAACATTTTCGTAAGTATCAATTCAGGAGGCACCAAACTCAATCAATCAGATTTTATCCTTACATTGATATCAGTCCATTGGAACGAAGGAAGAAAACTGATAGAGGAGTTTTGCCAGGATACCAAACACCATAATAGCCAAGGCAGAAAAGACATTTGTAATCCCATCATTGACTTCGATCCTCAAGACGTCGTCAGAACAGTGATGGCATTTGGTTTTAAGAGAGCAAGACTCAAGTACGCATATAAGCTTCTACATGGAGCTGATTTTGATAAAAAGGAGCGATTTCAGAAGAATTGAGAAATCAGCGTTTCGATGAATTCAAAGACCATTTGGCAAAGGCACTGGATCGTAACAACTTCTGTGAGTTCCTAAAATGCATCGAGAGTGCGGGATTTGTGACAAAAGGACTAATAAGTTCAAAAACCAACATCATTTATGCCTATGCCTTTTATCTAATAGGAAAATACGATTTCAATATCAGCGAATCTGATTTAAGAACTATAATCACCAAAATGATTTTCTTCTTTGGGTTAAGTTCCAGATATGTAGGATCTTTTGAATCATCAATGGAACAGGACATGGCCAATCTACCAGAAGAGAAAACAACCAACGCCTTTAAAAACTATTTTGATTCCATGTCTAAAAACTTACTAACAGAGGACTTTTTCAATATAACTCTTATTGGCCTCGAAGGTCTAGAGACAACAAACAGCAAATCTCCAGCCTTCCTAGCATATATTGCCACGCAAAACATATTAGAGGCTCACGTGCTCTTCTCTAAAACAAGCCTTTCAACTAGAACATTGTACCAAGAGTGGACAAGAGGGGTACGAAAAGCAGTCGAGCTTCACCATCTTTATCCCAAAGCATATCTGAAAAACGTCCTTGGATTAAAGCAAAAACAAATCAATCAAGTTGCAAATTATGCTTTCATTGAGTGGCCCGATAATATGGACATCTCCGATGAAGCTCCAAGCTCTTATTTTTCTAAGCTTACTGCAGGAAGGAGTATGGACGACATTCAAAAAGCGGAAAGTGAACACGCCTTGCCTTTGGGTTGGGAAAATATGAATTACGAGGATTTCCTATTCGCCAGAAGAAAAAACATGGCAAAGATTATTAGAAAAGGATACGAAAAGCTAAATCTTTGGGATAAATAATGTGTGTTTCATAATTTACATGAGCCTCGCAAAAAATGCGTCTGCAATCTTTAAATAGAACCCGACAGAATCCTATCCGAACATCGAAAAAAGTTCGATGAAATCTTTGTTTTCATCTTTTTTATTCGCATTTTTTTTGTTATAATGCTTGCAGGAACGAAGGTGATTCTGACTGGTGAAACACCATTATTTGTCGGGTCTCAAAAATATGCTTGCAATGGCCGTCCGCTTCCGTCAGCAAAAGCCAATATACGCTATTGATTGGCATTCTTTTTGTACCTTGGACTGGAAACAAATACGCTATTTTCCGTCCTATTCCTATCGGATACGCTTTGCTCTTACAAAGGAAAGAAAGGACTATGTAGGACTTAGGATACATTGGAGCAATACGTGCAGGTTCAAGTTCTGTTGTCCGCACCACATGAAAACGAAAGCCTCCGGGGAACTGGAGGCTTTTGTTATAAGCTATTCTCTTATCTAAAGGCAAGTCAAAATTTCAAAATAAGCCTCGTAAACGTCGTTATTGCCAGTCTATAACAGAAGCTGCTCTTCTAATTGGGTAACCCAATAGGGAGACCACTATTGTGTTAATCAGATTGTGAATTGCTAATTACATTACCAGGACAACGACCTAGTCTTTTCCTTGATGCCACAATATTGAAGCGTGTAATTCGTTAAGAACCCTTATAAATATAGACTTAGTTTGCTTTTTCATGGCAAAAATGGCAATAACATTCACTCATTTATATCTTTAAGCGTCTTCTTTTATTGCCCTGTTTGATTTTCATGATTATTCTGGTTCAAATCTTCCACGATTATTCTCATAAAAAGGTTGAGTTTGTTATAAAATAGTTATCAGTTGAAACGAAATCGAATTTTGGAATTTTAGTGGGAAGGAGTACCGACTAAATGAATTACTCAAAGCTGATCAAGGAACTGAGAGAAAAACTGATTTTTTCCCAAGCAGAGCTTGCCGAGCTATTAGGAGTCTCATTTGCTTCGGTGAACCGGTGGGAGATGGGCCATCATGAGCCGACCATCAAATCAAAAAGAAAGATAGTTGCACTTTGCAAGAAGCACAAAATCAAAATCGATGAATATACAGATAAGGGGGAATGAATATGACAATCGAAGAACTTCAGAAACAGACAAACGTCAATGTTCAAGAAAAGGCAAACCTCATTTGGAACATAGCCACTGCCCTATATGGCGAATACAAGCCGCATGAATATGGACGTGTCATTTTGCCAATGACCGTCATCAAGCGTTTTGATGACACCCTAAAAGACACAAAGCAGGCCGTGGTCGAAATAGCCGAAGAACTTGACAAGAAAGGCGTAACCGGCATTGCCAGAGATGGTATTCTCAAGCAGACTGCCAAGCACGCTTTTTATAATACAAGCAAATTCGACTTTGAGAAACTTAAGGCCGATTCTGACAACATCAAGGATAATTTCGTAGCCTATCTCCAAGGGTTCTCCGACAATGTCAAAGACATTATCTCCAATTTCGAGTTTGACAAGGAAATCTCCAAGATGTCGCAAAACGACCTCCTTTATACCATCATCGATGAATTCAACTCAAAAAAGGCCGATATGTCGCCCGACAAGGTCACTTCCCAGGATATGGGATACATTTTCGAGGAGCTCATCAGAAAATTCTCGGAGTCCTATGACGAGCAGGCCGGAGCCCACTTCACCGCAAGAGACATCATCTACCTAATGACAGAAATCCTCATCGCCCCAGAGCGAAAAGAAATCGAGGAGCACGGATGCACGAAGATTGCCTATGACATGGCCATGGGCACATCCCAAATGCTCGCATGCCTTGACGAGCGTTTGAAGGACGTCAACAAGAACGCGGAGCTCAAATGCTTCGGACAGGAATTTAACCCAGAAACCTTCGCCATCGCAAAGGCTGACATGCTCATCAAAGGCGGCGATGCCGATAACATGAAATTCGGCGACACTTTGAGCAACGACCAATTCGAGGACTACCAATTCGACTACATCATCTCAAATCCTCCTTTCGGCATCGATTGGAAGAAAGAAAAAGAAGACATCGAGAAGGAATACAAGGAAAAAGAATATGACGGAAGATTCGGTCCGGGTCTCCCTGCCATTTCGGATGGTCAGATGCTTTTCCTTCTCAACGGAGTCAAAAAACTGAAAGACACCGGAAGAATGGCAATCATTCAGAACGGCTCTTCCCTTTTCACTGGGGATGCAGGTAGTGGTTCATCCGAAATTAGAAGATACATCATCGAGAATGATAGACTCGAGGCAATCATCCAGCTTCCGACTGATCTTTTCTATAATACCGGCATTGCCACCTATATCTGGATTGTGGACGGAAAGAATGCAAAACCTTTGAACAGACTTGGATAGGTTCAACTTATCGACGCCTCCAAATGCTATGTGAAACGTAGAAAGAATATCGGCAATAAGCGAGTCGATCTCGATGACAAATGTATTGCTTTGATTGCCAAAGCCTATAACGAATTCGAAGAGAAAGAGTACGCGGAAGGCGACATTTCTGTTGAATCCAAAATCCTTGATGATGCCGATTTTGGATACACGAAAGTAACCATCGAAACCGCACAAGTGGATTCCAATGGAAACAAGATTCTCAAAAAAGGAAAGCCTGTTGCAGAAAAAGGAAAGACAGACACAGAAACAATACCTTTGAAGGAAGACATCAACGAATATTTCAATAAGAATGTCTTACCCTACAATCCGAATGCATTTATGGATCGTTCCAAGGATAAAGTAGGATATGAAATACCTTTTACCCGCCTTTTCTACAAGTTCGTGAAGCCAAAAGATTCCGATGAAATCTATGCTGAAATCAAGGAACTCGATAAAGAGGAAGAAACACTCATGAAGGAGCTGTTTGGAAATGATTAAAGAATTAAAAGTTCAGCTTCGTGGAGGGTTTAGTGATAGAAGAAAAATAAACCCCTTAAACACAAAAATGCAAACCAATGATTTGGATGAAAGAACCAGAAATAAAATCGCCAATTTATTAAAAATATGGTGTGATGTAATTAAAAAAAGTGGATATGAAGTGTATTTCTTCAAAAGTTATTTAAATGATGTCTTTTGCCAATTTGTTGATGATCAAATGGAACAATTATTTGAGTATCATTATTCTGATGCTTTTAAAATATATATTTTGAATCCAATTATTCATGGAAATTATTCTGATGTCTTAACTATTTGTGAATATATTACTGGTTCAGCATCTGATATTTTTGAAGAGTTACAAAATCAGGGTGCCCCCAATTGCAATAGAATTCAACGAATTGATTGCGAACAAGAATTAAACGCTTTGTTTGAAGAAGAATTTGTTGGATATCGAATGATTGACTACGAAATAACGCCAATCACAAATGAAGTTGAGATTAACGAGATCAAAACAAGTTTAGATATAGAATTTGAAGGTTGCAAATCTCACATAAAAAAGGGGCTGAGTCTCCTTTCTGACAGAGAAAAACCGGATTATAAAAATAGCATCAAGGAAAGCATTAGTGCCGTTGAATCCATATGCCAAATCATCTGCAAAGACGATAAGGCGACTTTGGGCAAAGCTTTGAATAAATTGGAAGAAAGCGGAATTAAATTGCATAGATCTCTAAAAGAAGCCTTTTCAAAATTATACGGATATACATCAGATGAGGGCGGCATTAGACATGCCGAAGGACTATTCGAGAGTAATGTTTCTTTTGAAGATGCAAAATTTATGTTGGTTACTTGTTGCGCATTCGTGAATTATCTTGTAGGGGTATATAGCAAACATGACAATCAATAGTGAAAAATGGATTAAATCCCTCCCGAACGAATGGTCTATAACCAAAATAGGAAACCATTTTAAATGCCGAAACGAAAAAGTAAACGATACTGACTATCCTCCCCTCTCCGTTGCAAAACAAGGTGTAGTCCCTCAAATTGAAACAGTGGCAAAAACTGATGTGAACGATAATAGAAAACTAGTTTTGATAAATGATTTTGTAATCAATTCAAGATCGGACAGAAAAGAATCATGTGGTCTATCCAAACTTAACGGTTCTGTTTCTCTTATCAATCATGTTCTATATCAAAACGGTCAAGACTATTACATGCCTTTCGTTGGAATATTATTTAAAAATTACGGCTTTGCCGAAGAATTCTATCGTTGGGGTCATGGAATCGTCGCAGATTTATGGACTACCAGATGGCAAGAAATGAAAAATATAGAAATCCCGCTTCCACCTCTAAAAGAGCAGAAGTTAATTTTTGATTTTCTAACAAATAGAACATCCAAGATCGAACAGCTCATTTCCAATCAAGAAAAGCAAATAGAGAAGCTCAAGGAATACAGACAAGCAATTATAACGAAAGCAGTCACCAAAGGGTTAGACCCGAGTGTCCAAATGAAGGATAGTGGGATTGAGTCTATTGGAAAAGTTCCTTCTTCGTGGTCGATTCTTAAAAGTAAATACGTGTTTGACAAACTGGTAAAAGGATCAGGAATAACAAAACAAGATATATCCGCTGACGGCGACATTCAGTGCGTTAGATATGGGGAAATCTATTCAAAATATGATATTTCATTTTGCAAATCTTATTCGAAGACAATCGAAAAAAAGATTCCTTCCAAGGTATATCTAAATTATGGAGATATTGTCTTCTCTGGAACGGGCGAATTGATTGAAGAAATAGGCAAAAATATTGTTTATCTCGGAACCGAAAAATGTTTGGCAGGCGGAGATATAATTGTTGGAAAGCACCACTCCAATCCCAATTTTTTGAATTATGCATTATATTGTTCATCTTCTCAAATTCAAAAAAGTAAAGGGAAAGCAAAACTTAAAGTCGTCCATATCTCACCTGCCGAAATTGGAAATGTTTTTGTAGCAATCCCTCCCTTGGAAGAGCAGGCTAAAATAGCACTGTATTTAGATGAAAAATTAAGTGCAATCAATAAGCTTGTGGGAATGAAACAACTAAAAATCGACAATTTGAAAAATTACAAAAAATCCCTGATTTATGAATATGTAACAGGCAAGAAAAGAGTGTCGCTATGATTGGCTATTGGATTTCTTTTACATTGATAGCAATTTTGATCCCCATCGGTCTAAAAAGTTTTAAAGTTTGGGTAGAGAAGCACTTCAACTGCACCGATGAGCAGAAAAAGAACGTAAGCATCAATGTTTTTAAGTATTGGATGTTCTATTGGCTCTGTGATCTTTTCTATATGGCGTGTTTTCTTGACAACCTCATCTGCAAATTCGTCTTCGGTTGTCTGATAATGGTGATTGTCTTGATGAACGTATGTTTTTCTTTCGTCTCATCAAATTGTAAAACGTTTTTTCAAAAAATAGGCTTGCTTCAGGATTTCTTAGTTGGAATCGGACTGACGATATATCTGATTTACCTAATTCCAGAAAAAGAACTACAAACTATAATCCTCACAATCGTTGCGGCTTTGTATGGAGGCCTTATCACTTTAGTCGGAGTCGCATGGACAATAAAGAAATCTGACAAAGACAGAAAAGAAGATGAGATCAAACACGAAAAGCCTTATTTTTCCTTCAACCAACAATTCCATGAAATTGATCTAAATGGTTCAGAAAAAGCATGTTTTCCTCCAATTGAAGGAGAGTATAAATACAAATCAGAGGTTCTTGTACAACTAGAAAACTCCGATAAATCCCCGTTTATTTTGAAGAAGCTTTATCACGATGAAAAATGGTTTAAATTAGAAGGCAATTTCACGGTTCTTCCATCAGGCAAGTGTTTTCTGTCTTTTTATTTTGATTCACCGTCAGATATAGTTTTGACCGTGCAAGACATATTAGGAAATGAGTATTACTATATGCTGTACGTTTTGAAGGTTGCTTTGGTCAACGGTGTTGAGCTTAGTTCAAGCGGCCGATTTTTCCATACTTTAAGAGAAATCAAAGAAATTTCAAAAGACGAGTTATCAAGATTAGTCAAAGAAAACAAATCAAAGGAGGAAAATGGCAATGAAAAATGATGCCTCACTCAATTTTATAACATTGGATACGTCAGAGAAACGATTCGAATCGGATATCGAGTCCGCATTCCTTTCAGAAGGTTACAGAAAGATAAGCCGAAGTGAATACGATGCCGAATCTATGCTGTTTCCGGATATCCTCGTGGAATTCATCAGCAAGAGTCAACCAAAAGAATGGCAACGCTACACGAAATATTATGGTGTCAACGCAAAAGATAAACTGGTGCGAAGATTTAATGATTCGGTATATTCCAGAGGCCTGCTTGACGTCTTGAAAAACGGCTTGGATGATTTAGGCATCCATCTAACTCTTTGTTTCTTTAAACCGGAATCCGGCCTAAATGACGTCCTGGAAAAGAATTATGAGAGCAACATAATCGGTATCACCAGACAGTTTCCCTATTCAACGAAGAACAACAATACAATCGATACTGTTTTGTCCGTAAACGGTATCCCCGTCTTTGCTTTTGAACTCAAGAATCAGCTCAAAGGCCAGGACTACCAATGCGCAATCGAGCAATGGAAGCACGGCAGAGATCCGAAAGAGCCTATTTTCCGTTTCAATCAGAGATTCTTTGCCTATTTTTCTGTCGATCTCTATGAGGTATGGATGGCAACCGAGCTCAAGGGTGATGCAACAAGATTCCTCCCGTTCAACCAAGGAAGCAACGGAGCCGGAAATCCGGGCGGAAAAGGTAATCCTGCGAATCCAAACGGATACGTCACTTCCTACCTTTGGGAGAGAGTCTTCTCTAGGGATTCTATGCTCGACCTCATAAGAAGATTCATCACTGTCATAGAGGAAAAGAAGGAGACAATGGTAGATGGAAAGCCGAAAACTAGCATCGTAAGAAAGCTGATATTTCCCCGTTTCCACCAATATGACGTCGTACACAAAGTGCTGGATGACGTAAAGGAATATGGTGCGGGCCAGAACTACCTTATCGAGCATTCTGCAGGATCTGGGAAGTCCAATTCCATTGCATGGATTGCCTATCGCTTGGCATCCGCTTTCGATGACAATGACTCACCAATTTTCGACTCCGTTATCATCGTCACCAACCGAATTGTCCTTGATTCCCAGCTCCAAGACACAATCAACAGCTTCGACCACAAAGCTGGTCTTTTGGAATGCATAACACAGAAGAAAGGAAGCCGTGGCCTCGTTGATGCCCTGAACGATAAGAAGAGAATCATCATCTGTACCGTGCAGAAGTTCCTTTTCGCGTATAAGGATTTCGATAAATTCACAGGCAGGAACTTCGCCATCATCATCGATGAAGCACACCAGGGCCAAAGCGGTGAATCGGCAAGAACCTTAAGAAAAGCTCTGACAGATATCCCAGAAGAAAAGAAAAAATACGCTGAAGAAAACGGCCTGAATCCAGAAGAGCTGGATGAGAATGACGATCTTCTCGAGGAGATCCTCGCACAGGGATACCACGACAACCAGTCATTCTTCGCCTTCACGGCAACTCCGATTGGGAAGACGCTTCAGACCTTTGGAAGAAAGGGAAAGGATGGAAAATACCATCCGTTCCACGTCTATTCCATGAAACAGGCCATTGAGGAAGGCTTCATTCTCGACGTCCTTCAGGACTACATGACTATCCAGCAGGCATTCAAGCTCATAAAGAACACCGAGGAGAACCCATCCCTTCTTGAAAACAACACGAAGAGAGCTCTTTTCAGATACTACAAGTCCCATAACTTTACCATCGAGCAGAAAGTCGAGATGATCATGGACAACTTTCTGAACAACGGGCGAAAGAAGATAAACGGCCATGGCAAGGCAATGGTCGTCTGCGACTCTAGACACAATGCGGTGAAGTTCTATTTTGCCATCAAAGACTATATCAAGAATCATCCGACGGAATGTCAAGGATGCAATGCCATGGTCGCATTCTCAGGATTAGTGAAATTCGAAGACGATCCGACGGAATATGTGGAAGCCAAGATGAACCAGGACAAATTGGGCCATCTCATAACCTCGGACAAAAAATTCAGACAGGCTTTCCACAGTGATGAATTCAACATCCTCGTGGTTGCCAACAAGTACCAGACCGGGTACGACGAGCCACTTCTCCATTCCATGTACGTTGACAAAAAATTGAAAGGCGTGAGCGCCGTCCAGACCCTTTCGCGTCTGAACAGAACCTATCCCAGTAAGGAAGACACTTTTGTTCTCGATTTTGCAAACACGGAAGAGGAAATCAAGAAATCCTTCGAGCCGTTTTACGGAGAGACGACCCTTATCGGAGAGATGGACGTAAACCGGGTCTATGACCTCCGAGCCAAACTGAATGAATTCGCCTTGTTCACTTCCTCAGAAGTAGACCAATTCTTCGACCTGATGAACAAAAACAATGGAAAGAAGCAGAACACCGTAGTCATCGGGCAATTGACAAGCCTTCTCAAAAACGTTGTTGAAAGATACACAGATATCGAGGAAGACACCAAGCGCTTCCTTGCCAGAGACACGATGATGAAGTTCACGCGCTGCTATGCCTTCGTTACTCAGCTGGTGAGAATCGGTGACAAGGATCTTTTCAAGGACTATCTTTTCGTCTCACATCTGACCCACCTCCTCCCGAAAAGCAAGGATGAGAAAATCGACATAAGCGACAAAATCGAACTCGAATATGCAAATCTCAAAGAGACGTTCCATGGAGCAATCAAATTGGAAGAAACCAGCGAATCTTTCATGCCTGCGAAACTTGCCCAGCCTTCCGCAAAAGTGAAGAAAACAAACACCTTGGACAGAATCATCGATAAGGTAAATCAGGAATATGACGGAAATTTCAGCTCGGCCGACAGAGTCGCATTGGACAGCGTTTTTAAGATGCTCATGGAAGATCCAGTCGTTAAAGCAAGATTGAAGGAATTTGCCAAGCATAACGATGCAAACATGTTCATCAAGTCCATCTTCCCAAGCGAGTTCCAAAGAGTTCTCGTCGAGTGTTTCACGCAGAATGACCAGGCTTTTTCCCGTCTTCTGAACAATAGCCAGTTCCAAAACGCTGTGATGAACATCATGGCCAAGGAATTGTATAAGACTCTATCGAATGACGATAAATCGGGGGCGAACCAGCAATAATGAACATCAAAGGTTTGAAACTGACAAAGGAATTCATCCGAAAACTGTATTCTCAAGAAGAAGAAATCCATGACGTAAAAGAATGCATAGAGCCATTTGTCGAGTTTCAATGGAAAGGATTTGATAATGATGAGTTCTTCCACCTCATCAATTCCTATCTCGTTCTTCTGACCAGAAGAATGAAGGGGACATATATCTATTGCTGCGACAAGAACCTAAAAGAATATTTAAAACAGAAGTTTGGCAAAACAAATTAACAAGCATCGATAAGCGATGGAATCCTGTCAAATCGGGTAAAAATTTGCTTATCGCAAGGAGAGCATATGTCAAAAATCAACACAGACCCTTTAGAGTCTTTTGTAGAATTAACTTCCAATTCGCTTTTTATCAAGAAGAAAATCAGATTCAAGAGGCGTGGTTCACAACCTTCCTTCTCCTTCTCTATCCAACCACACAACATGATTTGCACATGCGAACTAAGAATTCGTGAAACATCTAATTATCTGAACAATCTTCAACTGAGAAGACAAAACGATTGCGGGGAAGCTTTCAGTTTCTATGAGGTAGTAAATTGCATCTCAATCATTTTAGGATGCACAGAAGCCCTCTTCTTTTGCCTTGGAAAACGCCTTGATCAAGAATATGGCAAGGAAAAGTTCTTTGCCAAATCCAACAGAAAAAGAAAAGGCGACATAGCTTTTTTCAAATTCATTAGAAGCGCTTCATCCGTACACCCAGAAAAAACAGATAGACACTCAGGCCTAACAAAATCTAAGCATGAATTCTATCCCTATGCAATTTGGAAAAATAATATAGATTTCGACAAAGATGCTCCGAAAGGTTATGACGTGAAATTGGTTTATTGGAACTCCAAACCGAATTGCTACAGCAAAGGTTATTATCTTTTCTTAGAAGAGTTTTTTCAATTTGCCAATCATATTGTTTCGCTGATTCCAAAGTTGAATCCTTTAGTCCAAGACATCATCGATAATAGCAAGGAAAAATTGCGGTGCAAAACCCTCAAGAGTGCAAGTCAATTTCCAACAAGATCTGAATATTGCCTATATCTACGAAAACGCTTGGAAAAGAGAAAAAAAGAAGAATTTGAATTCCCAGATGGAGGCTTGCTAATTGCATCCCATATCTTATCCAACCATTTACTTGAAGAAGGCTTTAAAGACTTCATCTTTCAAAGAGTTAAGAAAATAGCCAAGAAGATGAAAGAAGATATTACAGAAATAGGATTCGATGATATTTACGGCGATTTGTCCTTAATTGCAGTATTGACAGACGAAAACTGCCATAATTCTGGTTACGTGGACGAAAAATATCACTCCTACCTGGAAAGTGAAACGAAACGGGAAATTGAAACGCAGGAATTCAGACCCTTCAGACCATCATTAAGAAACGAAGAAAACAATATGAACTATGATGATGCAGAATGGGCTGCAAATATTCTTCTTACCCTAGTTAAAGGTTTCCACGATATCGAGAAACTGAAAAAGGCTTATTCTTTTTCTGACCTCTATGAAATCACATTAGAAACAATATGGAAAAGAATGAAAGTGCTAGGAAAACTATAAAGTTTTTCAAGGCCATTCAATGACTCTTGGATTGCAAAACAATGCGTCCGTAACCCTTAAATAGAACCCCGATAGAATTCCATCCGAATATCGAAAAAAGTTCGATGAAATCTTTGTTTTTCTGAGAGCGTAATTTCGCTTTCTAGGTCATAAAAAAAGGAAAAGCTGCCAAGGTTTGCCTGTGTTCTACATTGTTGGAACCATGGCGCTCTGGCAGCTTTTTTATAAGGCTTTTGGCGACAATCTGGAGGAATACCATGAAATTCTGGCCATGGCAATGTCCTTCGGATATAAAAAAGGAGTTCCCGCAGGAACTCCCCTGGTCGCAGGCCACGCAGGTATCTGCAACTCGATCGTCAGACACTATACACAGAGAAATGTGATTTGTCAATCTCATCAACTAGTTATATGACTCAATGTTATGATATGCACGAATCAGTTTCTACATACACAAATTATAATCATTACGAATCTACAATTCTTGAACTCTCTCATTTCAAGAAATCAGGTGACTACGGAAACGGAATCAGGAGATACCGTTGCCTTGACTGCGGCAAAGCGTTCTCCCCGCTGACGGGGACTGTATTTGACGCCCATAAGATTCCCATATCCGAATGGATCGAATACATGATTCACCTCTTCAAATTCCATTCCCTTTCCAGTTCCTTTATTAAGGAAGATATGGATTTCTTAAACGATATTGATAAAGAGAGTTTAACTGATGCTCCTGATACTCGAATATCCACATCTATGTCATTTAAAGTAAAGAATAAGGAAGCTAAAATTGAAACTACTCAAAAATATAATCGGTTTGATACAGGGTATTAGACCTTTTTATTTGTCTCATTTGATATTTTGTTTGTCTTCCTTTTATGAATTTACCGCAAAAGTTGGAAACAAAATGCCACAAATATTGGAACCAAGATACCGCAAAAGTTAGAAACAAAATGTTAACATTGTTATTAAGTTTTGGAATCAGTATCTTTGAGTTTTTATTAGTCTTATTTGGAATAGGAATAATAGATTCTTGTCTCGATGGACTTTATTTTTATGTTCCTTTGCTTTTAATTGATACTTTCCCAACCAATAGGACTATATAGAGTTCTTTCTTGGTCTTCCACGCTTTC
>ENA-ORTI01000808-ORTI01000808.1-human-gut-metagenome-genome-assembly--contig:-NODE-808-length-35357-cov-4.242932_pt1 | contig 35357 bp, 35 predicted proteins | sample MGYA00242071_ERZ509191 | MGnify/ENA primary metagenome ERZ509191 (study PRJEB26280, sample SAMEA2338832) | human gut metagenome | biome: human gut; feature: human-associated habitat; material: faeces...
CTTTAACCGTATGAACTGGTCCTCCATTAATATCAAACACACAAACCTCAGATTCTATAACTGGAGTTCCAACCGAAAGCTTCAACAATTGTGCTATTTCTTCCGTTGCAAATATAATTTTTACACTTCTCCTTCCCTTAATTGACGGAGTCATATGATATTTTTCCTGCAGAATCGCATAAAGTGATCCGGTTAAATCCTCATTCATTACCCCCTCTAATTCTGCAGATAAGTGATTCTCCTCGATTAAAAGCGGAACATTATTCACACACCGTAATCTTTTAACAATTAAAATATTTTCTCCATCATTAATTCCAAAAAATTCTTTATCCATTTCCGTTTTTACCGGTTCCAAGCCAACTTTTAAAATCTTTGATTTCAAATCTGCCCCTTGCATCTTTGCATCTCCAGTAAAACTGGTTACTCCAACAGGTAGTCTTAACATATCTGACTGTGCAACAAAGCTTCCTTTCCCTTGCACCTTGATAATATATCCTTCTCTCTCTAATTCTGCCATCGCGTTACGAACAGTTACCCGGCTCATACCATATTCTTTTTGCATTTCTGCCTCTGAATCAAGTTTGTCCCCCGCTTTTAATATTCCAGATCTTATTTCCTGTTTGATTTTATTTTTCACCTGTAAATATAATGGTATAGAATTTGATTGTGATTGAATTTTAGTCATTATATCCCCCTAACTTGTATTACGCATGTATCTATTTTGATATTATCATAATACAGCTAAAGTTATGTATTTGCAAGGAATAATGGAATATATACACTTTTTATACAAAGACACGTCTTATAACATATTATTATAATTTCATCAATAAAAACTTAATTATAAGAGAATTCAAATAAACATATCCAGCTTTACCGGAGTTCCATCATCATAGAATTCATACAGCACTTCCTCATCCTTTACCCTGAATCCCTTTCGGTCCGTTCCATCATTACATGAACTCCAAATTTCATCCGCAGAACAAACATGTTTACTTCCGTTCCATTTTCAATTATCGGCTCTTTTTTGAGGATAAAAAAATCCTTCCAATTGTCTTTCGTGAATGATTCAGTCTTTATATAGGATCGAAATTCCTCCCCTGATATCTCATGAAACTCTGTATTTACAATATCCTGTTCCAGAACAGTAACCGGTTCATTTTCATCATCATATGGCGCTGTTTCCATGACTGTATTTTTTTCACTCTTTGATTTTCCCGATCTTTCTATTTTTTTGTTACTGCATGCACTGTTTCCGATTACCAATAAGAAAATACACATAATTACCAGACTGCTTTTCTTCATCCTCTTCGCCTCCTTCGAAAAATGCGACTTTTTTCTTAATTATAGCATATATTCTGTAATTTTCACAATAAAGTGTGATTCACAAAATCACTACCAGGACTGAACTTAACGTAACTTTCAAGATATAAAAAATCAGGGAATGATGCAATCTTTCAATCCCATCATTCCCTGACTTATTTCTTTTTAATGCTCTTATTCAATTCTTATAATCCAAATCCGTCCATCTTAGCCGGGTTTTCGTTACGTTCGATCGGAACTGTTGCTCCTTCTGGTTCAACCGGGTCAGCTACTGTATAACCTTCTGGCATTTCTTCATCCGGGCAAACTTCTGACCATGCCATATCCATAACATCATCTACAGACAGGTCTTTATTTGTGATAATTCCAAGACGGATATAATCTTCAGCAATTTCACGAAGTGCATTCTCTGTAAACTTATCTGATAATCCAAAGTTCAGAGAATCCCAGAATACCTGCTGGTTTTCTTTTTCACCAGTCATCTTATCTGTGTCATACATTGCCTGAACAGCTTCTTCTGAATGCAGACGATTGAACTGTCCTGCGCGTTTGATAGCCATTACAACATATTTTGCGTGAACCGGGTTTTCTTTGATGAAATCATTGTTCATAGCTGTTACGCAGCAAGCTTCATCCTGGAATTCCGGGCTATATGTGATAGAGCAGATCATTCTCATATCATCTTTGTAGTTTGCAAGTACAAAGTAATCTGAGAAAATAGAAGCGTCTACTTCTCCACTTTCTAATGCTGCAACTGTTGCTGCACTGTCAGCGATATCAGAGAATTCTACATCTTTTGTAGGATCTACACCGTACTCATCTAACAGACGATAACAGATATTCTGATCAGAGTTACCGATTCCATCATGGATTGCAATTGTTTTTCCTTTCAGATCTTCTACAGATTTGATATCGCTGTCCTTTGGAACATAGATAGATTTGCAGCCTATGTGTGCTCCTGTAACGAAGCTCATGTTTACTCCGTTTGTTACCGGAACAAGCATTGTTGCGATATGGTCTGTTCCCCACAGGCACTGACCTGTACCAACTGTCTGTACTACTGAGTCACCTTCCATATAAGTAGCATTGATACCATATTCTTCATAGTATCCCTGTACTTCTGCCATATATTTTGCAGATACACATGCTCCACCATTAAACAGATAGTTCAGTTCCTGTCCGAAAACAGGCTCTTTCTGCATTGCTTCCCAGTCTTCTTCTGAAACAGCATCCGGTTTTTCTACCTTTGCAGTTTCTTCTTTCTTTGTTGATTCTTCCTTTGAGGAAGAATCATCACTTTTTCCGCCACAAGCTGCTAATGACAGTGCCATTACAGAAATCATTGCAGCCGCCATTACGCGTTTTGCTTTTCTTAATTTCATTTTCTTTTCTCCTCTTTTTGTATATTTTCCAATCATCAGCGACATACTACTCCCGACTGATAATGCTGGAACTGATTCATTCTGCGGTCTGAACTTCCCGCCGTCATGCAACCGGTCTGTAACCACATCTCTTACGAATTTCCTCCGAAATGTAACTGATTCAGAATCCGGTTACGATATTCAACGAATGCCTGAGATGAACGATCTCTCGGATAAGTCTGATCAATCTTGATATCATCCACAATCCTTCCCGGATTCGCATCCATGACAAGCACTCTTGTCCCCATATAAATCGCTTCATCCACATCATGTGTTACCATAATGGCAAGCTGTTGTTTTTCATACCAGATCTTCAGGATCTCATCCTGCATATTCATACGCGTAAATGCATCCAAAGCTCCAAGAGGCTCATCCAGAAGAAGGATGTCTGGCTCATTGATCAACGATCTCACAAGCGCAACCCTCTGCGCCATTCCACCGGATAACTGATCCGGATAATCATCTTTAAACGCTTCCAAACCGATCACATCAATCATTCGTTTTACTTTATCTTCATTTCCTTTTAACTTTCCCTGCATTCTGAGACTGAACGCAATATTCTTTTCTACAGTAAGCCACGGAAAAAGCGTCGGCTTCTGAAATACCATTCCACGCTCCGGTGATGGTTCTTTTACTTCTTTTCCATCTACAGAAACGGTTCCCTTTGTCGGAACGATCAGCCCTGCAACTAATCTTAAAATCGTTGATTTCCCACATCCGGAAGGTCCGACCAGACTGATAAATTCTCCACTGTTCAGTGTCAGGTCAATCTCATTCAATGCATGTGTGACTTCATCTGTTTCTATTTTTGCAAAGCTTTTGGAGACTTTCTCCAGCTTTAATGTAACCTTTTTATCCCCCATTTATTTCACAACTCCATTCTGCCATCTTAACAGGCGGCGTTTGATCAGATCCAGTCCTTTTGTAACCACGGTAAAAATAATACAGATTACAAACAATGCGGCAAACATCTTATCGTATGCTGCCCATGATTTTGCCCAGTTCATATACCAGCCAAGACCTGCTTTTACACCCATCATTTCTGCTACTGTGATTGCCACACATGCTGAACTCATCGCCTGTGTACATCCCTGCAGAATCGATGGCATCGCATATGGGATTGCAACCCGGAATACCAGCTGCCGTTCGCTTGCTCCCAAAGTTCTTGCTGCCTCAAAATAACTCTTATCTACATTCGAAATACCTGTCATCGATGCAACCGTAACTGCAAACCAGGAACCGAGTGCAATGATAAATACCGCACCTTTGAACAGGGAAGATACTACCACCATGATAATCGGAATCCAGGTTGGAGTCGGAATCGGTCCTAAGAATTTGATGATCGGATTGATCCAGTAACGTACTTTTTCTGAATATCCACAGATAATTCCAGTCACTAGTCCGGCTGCAACTCCGATAAAATATCCAAGCAGTAACAAGCGGAGTGTATGTAAGGTACACTCAACCAGATAGGCTCTGTCTTCCCACGCAATATTCAGAATTGCATTCATACACGGAATAAACGGCTGTGTCAGAATACCTGTCTTCAATGTCAGATAATCATATCCTGCGAGTAAGAGAAAGAGTGCAGCCAGAAGCGGTGACCGGAATCGGAGCTTCTCGATCGTCTGCAAATTCCCTCTCAATTTCTTTATCAGTGCAACCAGAAAATACACTGCATAGATCCCGATAAATACAAGAAGCGCACCAACGTATGTTTCCGGTTTCTTGTTTGAAATCTCATCAGGAATCAGCTTGTATTCCAGAATTGCTGCCACTCCACAGATCATCGGTAAGATCATGATGATCCAATCCAGAATAACCTGAAATGTGGTCTTGTCTTTTGCCTCTAGTTCCCTTAGCTGTTGTCTGCTCAGATTCCCGAGGCCTTCTGTTTCTTCTTTTTTCATTTCTTCTTTGTCCCCCAGTGACACTTTTTCTTTAATTTAAACATTACTTTTAACTTTTTCATTTTAACATATTATGACATACTAATGGAAATTGTTATTTTCTATGTATACAATCGACTATCGGCATTTTCTATAAACGTTATAATTCCTATCAATTAAATATGTTTTTCACAACTATTAATATTTTATTATTCATAGAAAAACAGTTCGATTGGAGAACATTTTATCTCCAATCGAACTGTTTCTTTCAACTCTATATTATACACTTGATCTTTCTTATAGAAACATCTTCTAAAGTTCAACTACCTTAATACTTTTTTTTCTTCGCAATTGCATCAGCTCTTCAAAAAAGCTTTTTGAGGTTTCTTCTGAAATCGTATAATCTGACGTTATCTCTTTAATGATCTTTTTCAGCCATTCGTCCCATTTCATAGTCTACCTTCTTTTCCGCCAAAGGCTTCTATTTTGTATTGTCTACCGCATCCTCCACCAAAGAGTAATCGGCATTATCGCCCACAACATCTGCGTACAGATCATCCAGTGTCGGGTATCCATAATATTTCCATACCATGCTGGAAATACCGTCTGTCTTTGCATCAGTCTTGATCTTAAAGAAATTGCCAGGTGTTCCATAGTCAGACAGATCAATATCTGTATTTCCTTCCCCGTCTGCAAGAATTGTTCCATAATGCATATACCAGTAAACATCATTCACCTTGTCATAAGATCCATCATCATTACTGTACTGATCCCGTACTTTTACATGATAAATAAGATACAGTTCATTTCCATTGCCCACAACAGGCTCCAGCAGATAATCTCCCATATAAGTAAGGCTCTCAAGAGATTCGGAATCTACCCAGCTGCTCTCCACATGATCATTGTATTCCTGTTCCGCCCGGTCCTTCATTTGCTGCATTGTATCATCATCGATGTCACTGGCTGATGTGACATAATACCACAGTCCTTTTACGGTATATTCTTTTTCCCATTTTTCCGGCAGCTTTCCTATGTTGGCGGCATAGCTGTCTGCCATAGATTTATCCAGATATACTTTAATCTTGTCTCCGTTTGCCAATGTTCCATTTGATGCATCTGTCTGAAAATCGGCAGATGTAAGATCAGATCCTGTATAATCAAATGAAACGGCTCCTCCCGGGCTTATTCCGTTAAATGATACCTCCAGGTCTTTGAATGCATCAAATGTCTTAACCTCTTCCAGCCCTTTGACTTTATAGGTTTTATTTTTATATTTCAGGTTGCATTTCACATATTTTGCATAATCTTTATTGACATTCCAGTTGTATTTGACTTTATCTTTGTTGGAAAGATTGCTGTCCGATTTCATTTCCACACTGACATAGGACTGCAGTACCGCTACCGGTGATATGGAATCTGTATTTTTTCCATACTGTTCTTCAAATTCTTTTGTAAACTTCAGTCTGGAATCATATTTTTTCTGAATCTTCTCCCAGTCGATCTGCGGATATACATTTCCATATCCGTTATATCCTGTTGTTTCAAAGGTGACATACTTGTTCAGATCGATTGTTCTTCTTGCACGCGATATCAAAAGCCCTGCTGCGATCACTACAACGACAACCGCACATGCCAGACCGATCAGGAACTTGTTCAGTCCTCTTGATTTTTTATGTGTGAGTGATTTTGTTTCTGCTGTACTTGTTAGCGTCTCTTCTGTATTCTGGACAGCCTCTTCTTTCTGTTCTGCTACATTTTTAGCAGGTTCTTCCTGTTCCAGTGGTTTTCCGCATGTTGCACAGAATCTTGAACCATCTGGATTCTCAGTTCCACAATTTTTGCACCTCATATCTCTTTTACATCCTTTCTGTATGCTATATTTTTCTCGTTTATATTATTAAGACGAGTCAAAATCTAGTTTGGTTTTAAAAACAAGAAAAAATTTTTATTTTTTTAATAATGACTGATCTGGTTGATGATCTCATGGTATGAAACAGCTTCATTGCCCAGTGCTTCCGGCTTTCTGTTTCCAAACAATTTCTTTAATTTCTTTTCATATTTCTTATTTGTGACTTCTTTTCCATCCCATTTATACCGGAAAACATAGTCTCCGTTTTCATCATACTCCGGATTCGTATTATCTTCCATTCTACATTCGCCATCGCCGATCTGTAACCATTCCCCATCTTTGATTTCAAAAACGCGGTCATAAAAAACACCCATATTTCCGTCATTGTTGTCCAGTACATTGCCGCCCGGAATATACCACATCCCGATCCGGTAGATCTCTTCTTCCCGGATTCCATCCGGTGTACAGGTCGCTACGGTCGCACCATCCGCCATGCAGGATCCAACCCGCACGATCTCGGGTACATCATCTCCATTCATGTCAAAGAGTTCAAACCTTGTGTCATCACTCCACTTTCCAACCCAGTCTTTGTAAGCCGCCTGCCATTCTTCTTTAGTAACTTTCTGCTCTTTTGCCTGGTGGATATGATATCCCGCAACAGCACCTCCGCCAATCACTGCCGCTCCTACAGCTCCGGCAACAGCCTTTGTACCGATGATTTTCCCGGCTGCTTTTCCTGCCGCACTCTTTACAATCTTTCGTCCGGCTGCCTGCCCGTTCTTTACCGGATCTGTCTTCCTGATTCCACTTTTACCCGAACCGGTATTTCCGCTTGTGGGTGCACTTCCGCTTTTTACGATGCCGGCACCCTGTCTCACCAATTCTTTCCCAAATGAACCAGGCACCGATATCGTCTGCTCGCCCTCTCTGAGCATCCAGAGTATAAACGGAAGCGACGCTACGCTGTATAATTTTGTTCCTTTTCTTTCCAGTTCTTCTACATCATTTCTGATCTTTTTCCGGGCATAATTCAGTCTGCTCTTTACTGTTCCGGTCGAACATCCAAGTGCATCTGCAATGTCTGAAACCGACAATTCCTCATAATAATACATCAGCACACACAGCTTCTGATCTTCTGGCAGACCATCCAGAATTTCTTTCATCAATCGCTTTGTCTCTGCATAATCCACGGACTCTTCCGGTGAAAATGTCAGATTCTCATCTGCAATTGTATCTTCAAATTCCCGGTCATCATCCCCTGTCGGTATATCAGAAAATAGCTGCGGCTTCTTCTTTTTCAGCCAGTCTTTACATTTGTTTGCCACAATGCAGTTGAACCAGCTTTTCAACCGCTTTGGATCCTCAATCTGCTTCAGATTACGGAATGCAGAAATATAGGCATCCTGCATGATATCCATTGCATCCTGCTCATTTTTCACCATCTGAAGTGCGATTGCAAACCCTTACACATAAGTCAGATTGTAAATTTTCTCCAGAGCGTTCTCTTCTCCGGCGGCAGCTTTTTCTATCATCTCTTTCAGATCATTTTTTTCTTGATAATTGACATTCTTCGTTCCACAGTTTCCGCAGAACTTCTGATCACTCCTGATTTCTTTCCCACATCTGGTGCAATACATGTTTCCTGTCCTCCAACGCATCAACCGGTCGTTCCTGTGTAAGCACAAATCTGTAACCGGCTCATCATATACACAAAAAACCGGACAGAACAACTCCTATCCGGCTTTTTGCATATACTCTTTCATTTTTCACATTCTGACCTGCGTTTCATCATTCGCTGCTTTGCCTTCTAGTTTTCCTCAGTTGCCTTATCGTCTTCTATTTTTGTTCCACAGTTTGTACAGAATACAGCGCCCTCTTCCAGTGGCTTTCCACAGGTCTTGCACACTTTCACTTCTGCCTTTTCCTCCGGTTGTTCTGCCGGTGCTTCCAGTGCCGCTCCACAGTAAATACAGAATTTACTTCCCGGATTCACTTTTTTTCCACACTGCGGACAGATCTCTTCTGTCGATAATTTTTCAATCATCTCTTTATTGGCTGCGATCTCATCCTGCAGAGACTTGATCTGTGCGGCAAGCTCCGGCATCTTTTCCATGCATTCATCTCTGTAATTGGCATAGTATGTACTGCCAATCTGATAAATGACTTTTTCAATTTCTTTTTCTTTCGTCTTATTCAAATTTGTCAGGCGGAAAATCTCTGTCGTATCCTTTGCCTTCTGTGATAAATCCTGACCGGTTTCTGCCAGGCTACTTTTCAGATTATCAAAAAATCCCATTTGTCTCATTCCTTTCTGTAAATTTTATCTTACCACTTTTCTTGCATTTATCAATAAGCAATTTGTATAATTTACAGCCTCTTTACAATCTTTAAAAATCATGATTCAAAAAAATCAAACACTTTCTTCCAATATTCTTCCGCAATCGTATTTTCCGCATTGAATATCTCATGCTTGGACTCTGGGAACTTCACAAGCTCGGCACTTTCCGGTCTGGTCTTGTTTAGTTTTCGCACAAAACGTTCCTGCGCTGCATTCGACACCAGATTATCCTTGCCTGCCGAAAAGAGCATGACAGGTGCTTCGATCTTCTTCCATCCGGTCTTTTCCAGATACCGGTTCAGACGCATTGCATTTCCGAGCCATCCATAAGACGGTGCGTTCAGATGATAATGGGCTTCCTTCGTCCTTTTTTCTTCATAATACTCAAATCTCGGACGGGAAAGGGAGCAGCTCTCTTCAAATTTTCCTGGCTCCTTGTATGGCTTCTGACCGACTACATATTTTTTGTTTCTTCCCACCTTGCAGGATGTCTTTGCGATCGCCTTTGCCACATGCCACGGCACCCCTCCGGTCAGTGGGCGGATCATCGGTGACGACAGAATTACCTTCTCAAACATTTCCGGTGCTCTTGCTGCAACTGCTGCCGCAATTCCACCTCCCATAGAATGTCCGTACAGATAAATCTTCATCCCCGGATTGTCCTCTTTTGCCTTCTTGGTTACAAAGATAAAGTCCTCTACATAACGTTCAAAGCTGTCCAGATGCACCAGGGATTCATCTTCTGTCAGACGATAGCTGAAGCCATGTCCGCAGTGCTCCGGAAGATATACGCTAAAACCTTCTTTTGCAAAATAATAGGCGATCTCCTTATATTTTTCCGCGTTTTCAATAAATCCATGTGACAACATCACAACCGCATGTGGGTTCTCCGGAACATAATGCATACAGTGGATCTTCTGCCCTGCATGTCTTTCCAGATAGAATTCCGTTCCGATAGATACAAGATACGGCTCTACGATGGTCTGCATTTCTTCTTTGTAGTTACTTTCCTGTAAAATAGGTGTCTGCATGTGTGATAACCTCCCCGATAGATTTTGGTTCGTACTTTTTATTTTCTGATATGATTATAGCAGAGAGGGGAACTCTCTGCTATAGGATTTCTGTATACAGTTCTTTAAAGTTGTTTAAAATTATAAAGTTGCGCTTTTTCCACTTACATAATTCAACAATCGCATTAAATCTGTAATCGTTACGTTTCCATTTTTTGGGGGACTATTCTTTTTTCACAGCCCCTTTCTCTCCACATTTAGTGATGTCCTGCAATCAATGCCTCAATTTCTTCCGGTCGTGGCATCACCCGCAATGCTCCCTTACGTGTTGTGATAATTGATGCGGCAGCATTTGCATAAGTCAGCATTTCCTTTAAATTTTTCTCAGTCAGATTTTCTAGTCCATGTTTACATATGTAATGCAAAACACATGCACAAAATGTATCTCCGGCACCGGTTGTTTCTATTGTATTTTCGTTTATAAAAGGTGCTTTTTCAACCATCCTGTCCTGATAATAAGCTCTACTGCCTTCTTTTCCCATAGATACCAGGATAAGCGGGATATCATATTTCTCCCTGATCCATTTTACAGCCTCTGTATAGTCATTTTTTCCTGTCAGCCACTGAATTTCATTATCTGAAATTTTCAGGATATGACACTGTCCCAGACCATACAATACCTGCTCTCTTGCCTCATCCATTGAATTCCACAGTGGCTCACGTATATTAGGATCAAATGAAATGATCGCACCAGCCTGTTTTGCAATTGCAACTGCTTTTTTTGTCGCTCTGCGTACTTTCTCATGTGTCATAGACAGGGTTCCAAAATGAAAAATCCGTGTCTCAAGAATTAATTCCTCTGGAATTTCCTCTTCTGTCAGCATCATATCCGCTCCCGGATCTCGATAAAAAGAGAAATCTCTGTCTCCATCCGGATAAGTATGAACCAATGCCAATGTCGTATGTACTTTATCATCTTTTCTCAGACCGGTCACATTGATTCCAATTTCTTTAATTGCATCTTCCAATTGCTTTCCAAAAAAATCATTTCCTACTTTTCCAATAAAAGCCGTTTTGTGTCCCAACTTCGTTAACATTGCCAGAACATTGCATGGTGCCCCTCCCGGATTTGCCTCAAACAATGGGTTTCCCTGGCTACTAATACCATTTTCTGTAAAATCAATCAGCAATTCCCCTAAAGCTACTACGTCCATTTCTTATTCTCCTGCTTTTTACATTATAATATCATGCTTTTCAACACTCATTGTCATTTTCTTATCGCTGAAAAAATAAATATCTTTCGCATTCAGAGGCGTACAGATTGCAGTGGTCGCCGTCTGCTGTCCATCATTGATAAAAAGTTCGATTGAATGATAATCCAGGATAAAACGCATCTTTTTAAGCCCTGCCGGATCCTCAATTCTGAATTTTCGTACACATACCACATCTTTTGTAACACCGCAGTATGTACGGTCGATTTCCAGAAGTCTGGTTTCCTTATTATAGGTATAGCTCGTTTCATACTCACTATCTGCTGCCAGTTTGATAGAAAAGATTGTATTTTCTCCATCTTCCAGTGTCACCGTAAGATCAATTGTGCGTCCCTCTACTCCTGCAAGCACTGTCTCGCCTTCGATTTCTGCGTGTTCATAGCAACGTGGATTCTGATAATAATTTTCCAGTTCATTCACCGGATTCTGCCAGATACGGTTTTCTTTTATCTCCAATTCTCTCGGAAATGTCATCATTCCCTGCCAGTCCTGCGAATTCGGTATCACACAGGCATCCCATGATTTCATCCATGCGATCATGATCCGTCTGCCATCCGGAAGTTCTGTTGTCTGTGGAGCATAGAAGTCCATACCATAGTCAAGTGTATGCGGCTGTTCTTTGCTGAATCTGCATCTGTTTGCATCGTAGTCTCCCAAAAAATACACCGAATTATGTCCATTGTGAAACTCATATTTCCGCGCCTTCATATCCTGTGGCGAACAGATCAGCACATGTTTGTCTTTTAAAGCAAAGAAATCCGGGCATTCCCACATCGTTCCTATATCACCATTTTCATTTGATGCCAGAATTGTCTCAAATTTCCAGTCTGTCAGATTTTTGCTCGAACAAAGCACAACTTGCCCAACCTGATTATCATTCTTATTTCCAACGATCAGATAATAGGTATCGTTTCCTTTCCAGATCTTCGGGTCACGGAAATCAATCCGGCTGCATCCTTCTGGAAGCATCTCACCTGTCACAACCGGATTCTTTTCATACTTTACATAATCTTTTCCATCACCAAATGCAATACACTGATTCTGCCGTTCCTGCTCACTTCCATCTGCCTGCTTTACTCTGGTAACTCCGGTATATACAAGTACATGCTTTCCATCTGCTTCGATCGCACTTCCGGAAAAACATCCTGCCTTATCATATTCCTGATCCGGTGCAATCGCTGCCGGAAGCTGCTCCCAGCGGACCATATCATCAGTCACACTATGTCCCCAATGCATTGGTCCCCACTCTCTCTGATATGGATTGTACTGATAGAACAAATGTATTTTCCCATCATATACGGAAAAACCATTCGGATCATTGATCCATCCGGTCGGTGCCGTAACATGGAACAGTGGTTTGGTCGTTTTCTTTACATACACTTGTTTTTCTGTCTCATAATTTCTTGCTTTTTCTAACATCTCACTCATGTATTTTCTCCTGCTACTTATTCTCTTCTGAAAGCGATTTCTGGTACTGGTCGAAATATTTCTGTTTAATAGCCAGATAATCGGAAAGTCCGTACTTTTCCATTTTATCAAGGTAAGAATCCCACTCTTTTTCGATTCCACCATTTAAGATCCAGTCGGCTTTCTTCTGCTCTGCATATTTTTTGATGTCGGTATCATACTGTGACACTTTATTGGTATCTTCGATACTCATGAATACATTTGGATATACATATTTGCTGTTCATATCTTTCAGATAGGTTTCATGCATATTGTCCAGACGCCATTTTGCATCCTCCGGCTGTGTCACATATACACCATAATACTCATTGAGTACCGCAAGCGGTCCATTAACCGACTGTGCTTCACGGACTTCTACCGGTGACTGCTCTCCAAGATCAAGATGTTTCAACATCTTTTCTCCGTTTTCATTCGTAGACATCTCAAAAATATTAAAAGAATCTTTCTCTCCATAGCTTCCCCAGTTGTTCTGCGGTGACTGCAGCGGTGCATACATCTGATCGATCCAGGCAGCTGCAAGTGCTGTGTCTTTGCAGCTGGTCGTCAATACACATCGTCCCCGGTCAAATCCACTGGTCTCACTGTTATTCTGTCTCGTAATGTTTGTCACTCCGGTCGGCCCTGTCAGTGCCGGAAGCATTACATAATCCGTATTATTATCAATATTGGCAATGTCCCAGGTAAAACAGAGACCATATCTGTGATTTTTTCCTTTTGCCACATAGGTAGACCATTCCTGTGTAAATGCTTCCGGATCCACCAGATCCTCTGTTACCAGTTTATGTAGCCACTCAATGCCTTCTTTATAGCCCTCCTGAACGGTTGTATATATAACCTCTCCATCATCCGTTACAGCAAAATGATCTCCTGTGTCTCCATATCCTTCCCCAAATCCATTGATCAGGATTGCCGGATCCTGATCTCCATTATTGATAATAAATGACATCGGAATCACATCACCATCAATCTGGAATTCTTTCTTCAGATCATCTGCATGGTCACGGAATGCGATCAGTACCTGTTCCAGTTCATCTGTTGTAGTTGGTACTTCCAATCCCAGATAATCAAGCCATTTCTTATTGATATATGGAATATCTCCAATCGCCTGAATTGCTTCCTTTCCAGCTCCAAGCTGCTCGATCCACGGGAATGAATAAATGTGACCATCCGGTGCGGTACACATCGTACGGTACTCCGGATATTTTTCAAATACAGCCTGCAGATTCGGCATATATTTATCGATCAGATTTTCAAGCGGGATAATGATTCCCTGCTTTGCATAACGAAGCAGATCATAATCACTCATTCCTGCATTAAACAGCCCATCCGGAAGATTTCCGAACTGAGCCAGCGCAAGGTTCTTCTTATCCGAGAACTGATCCGCCACAAAACAAGTCCAATCGATATGTACGTTTGTCTCTTTTTCAAGTCTCTTAAAAATGATACGCTCATTCGGATTCTGCGTTGATGTTGCAGGAGCATTTGTAATGAATGATAATTCAGCTTTTTCTTTCAGTGGAAACTGAACCTCTGATACCGGAGTATCCGGATTGGTTTCCGCCTTCATCTGCTCCTCTTTTCCACATCCTGCCATCCCAATTATAATCGAAAATGTCAAACCTAATGCCAACACTCTTTTTCTATTTTTTTTCCACATATCTGCATATTTCCTTTCTGACTATCCCTTCACAGAACCAACCATAATTCCTTTATCGAAGTATTTCTGGAAGAATGGATACATTACCAGCAATGGTAAACTTGACACAACGATAGTTGCATATTTCAGCTGTTCTGCTACTTTTGCCATCTCTGCTGTACTCTGGATATCTGCGATCATTCCCGGCTGAGGTGTATTCTGAACGAGGATCGATCTGAGAACCAGCTGCAGTGGTTGCAGGTTTGCATCATTTAAATATATCATCGCATCAAAGTAGCTGTTCCACATTCCAACAAATGACCACAGTGCCAGTACTGCGATAATCGGTTTGCATACCGGAAGCATAACCTTGAAAAAATGTTGGATTTCCGTTGCTCCGTCAATTGCGGATGCTTCACGCAGTTCTTTCGGAATAGACTGGTAATAGGTTCTTGCAAGAATCATATTCCAGACATTAAATGCACCAGGGATTAAAATTGCCCAAATCGTATTTACCATGTGCAGCTGATTGATCAAAATAAAAGTCGGAATCATTCCGCCACCAAAAAACATTGTGATCAGAAAGATTATATTAAAGAATTTTCTTCCTACAAATTCCTTTTTTGACATCGGATACGCTGCAAGTAAAGTTACAAAGACGGAGATCGCGGTAAATGCAATTGAATACAAAAAAGAATTCAAAAAGCCCCGCCAGATCATATCATTTTCCAGCACACGCCGGTATGCATCTAACGTCCAGTCTTTTATATGAAAACTTAATCCCTGGTTATTTAATACGGTCGGATCCATAAAGGATGCCAGAACTACATAGATCAGCGGAATTAAAATTGAAAGAACAAATACCCCAAGGAACACATATGCAATTCCCAAAATGATCTGATCTGTTCGTGAATATTTGATTTTCTTTGTTCCATTCATTTCACGTTCCTCCTATAATCCTTCACCATCATTCAGCTTCTTTACTACCCAGTTTACAAAAATAAGTAAAATCACATTGATTACAGAGTTGAACAGTCCAACTGCTGTCGAATATCCATAATCTCCGTTTAATAGTCCGATCCGGTATACATAAGTCGATAATATTTCAGATGCCGGTAAGTTCATATCTGTCTGCAGCGCATATGCTTTTTCAAAACCAATACTCATAATATTTCCTGCCTGTAAGATAAACTGGATCACAATAATGTCTTTGATCGCCGGAAGTTCTACATACCAGATCTGCTGCAGCAGATTTGCTCCATCCATACGTGCTGCTTCTTCCAGTTCTTTGCTCGCATTCGATAGTGCTGCAGTATACATGATCGAAGCCCACCCGGCTCCCTGCCAGATTCCACTTGCAATATAGATTGTTCGAAATGCAGCAGGCATCGTCATCCAGTTCGTGCTGATTCCCAAAAGTTTATTCATAGGTCCAACCGGTGACAAAAACATACGGACCATTCCGCAAAGTACAATAACAGACACAAAGTTTGGAGCATAGATCAAAAGCTGAATCTTCTTTTTGATCCCCTGTTTGCGGATCTGGTTAAGTAAAAGAGCTAAGATGATCGGAACCGGAAATCCCCAAAGTAATCCATAAATGCTCAGTTTCAATGTATTAAGCAGGTAATTCATAAAATCCGGTGAAGATAAAAACCGCTTAAAATACTCAAGTCCTACCCATGTACTTCCAAATACGCCCTTGATAACGTTATAATCTTCAAACGCAATCAGCAGTCCCCCCATTGGAAGATACTTGAATATAATGGTTAATATAAGTGCCGGCATCAGGAAAAACACATATAACTGCCAATTTTTCTTTACATAAGCCAGCTTACTTGCCATCGTTCGTTTTCCCATTGCCCTGGTTTGTTTCTGCATCCTTTTCATGCAACTATTCCTCCATTCCCTTTGTCCTTCTCGCTGTATAACCGGTAAAGTAACCGGTTACTTTATAACTGAATAGTACCATATAATAATCTCTCTGTCAATGCTTTTGTTTGTAAAAGTTACCGGTTACATAACTGGTTATTTTATAGTTGCCTTTTCGACTTTTAGTTGCTATACTATGAATAAGAATTTTTAAAGGAGTCTATTGATCTTATGGCCAAGAAACAAGTTACATTTGCTGACATTGCTGAATATACCAATTTTTCAAAAACAACAATTTCCAGATATTTTAATCACCCTGATTCTCTGACACTCGAAAATCAGGAAAAAATATCACAGGCACTTGATGCTTTGGGATATAAAAAGAATAAACTGGCAAAAGTTTTAGCAAATGGAAAAAGTGAATTTGTCGGTATTATTGTACCAAATCTCTATCTGCACTATTATTCTGAGATGCTTACGCAGTTACTTTCCAGTTATTCAGACTATCATTATAAGTTTCTTGTTTTTGTCAGCGATCGTGGTCCGGAAGAAGAAGAACAGTATATTGATGAACTTATGGCATATCAGATTGAAGGACTTATTGTATTGAGTCATACACTTTCTTCTGAGAAGCTGGCATCTTATCAGATACCAGTCATTGCCATCGAAAGAGAAGCTAAGTATATCTGTAGTGTAACAACCGACAACTATATGGGTGCACTACAGGCAACAAATCTCCTGATCCGCGATAAATGTGATATCCTGGTTCATATCAATGTCAATGTTCCCGATTTTGTACCGGCATATAAACGAATTCTAGCATTTAAAGAAACCTGTCAGGAACATAACGTTCCTTATGAACTGAATCTGAATGTAGCCGGAGATTCTTATCAGGATATTTTTGCACAAATGCATCGTATTTTTGCGGACATCGATGAAAAATATGCTGATAAAAAGAAAGGTATCTTTCTTGCAAATGATACCTATGCCAATATGTTTCTTAATCTTATTTTTCAAAAATATGGTTATTTCCCTGACACATACGAATTGGTAGGGTTTGACAATTCTCCGATTGCAAGTGAAGCTATCCTTCCAATCACAACCGTTGGACAGCAAATCGATCTGATCGCCAAAACCTCCATGGAACTGCTTGTACAGCAAATGGAAGAACGTAAAAAGCGAAAACCTGTACCACTTGCCGAACCCATTCATAAACAAATTACCCCTATACTTATTCGTAGAAAAACAACAAGTTAATACGGCATTACTCCCATTTCTTAACGATTCGAAAAAAGTGCATGCAGCCGTCAGGCCACATGCACTTTTGCATTTTCCTATCTTCTATTCCGCCAGCACTTCTTCCGCAATATTTCTGGCATGGTCGGAAATTCTTTCCAGGCATACCAGAGAATCAAGGAATACCACTCCGGCTTCTGTGTTACACTGCTGGTTGGTAAGACGCTTGATATGCTTTGCACGGAGGGAAATCTCCAGCCCGTCTGCCTCTGTTTCTTTCTCGATGGTCTTTAACGCACTTTCGCGGTCATTGGACTCAAAGGCTTCCAACGCATACAGATAACTTGCAATGCAGACATCCAGCATCTTGTTCAGATGTTCCACTCCAACCTCAGAGAAATCCACCTGCTTTTCCAGCAGTGATTCCGCGAACTCAGAAATGTTTTCACAGTAATCACTGATACGTTCCATATCCGACACGATCTGGAGCATATGCGCCACCTCTTCATGCTCACGTTCATTGATCTGCAGAGTCGACAGCTTGATCGCATAGGATGTGATACCGGCACTTAACCGGTCTACCTTGCTTTCTTCTTCCTTCAGGAACGCAATCTGTTCTTCTTTTCGTTCGAACATAACTTTTCTTGCAACCTCCAGAGAATCCGCAACCACATGTCCCATTCGGACAAGCTCGGAAACGGTTGACTGAATCGCGATACCAGGGGTTTCCAGCATACGGTCATCCAGAAGGACTACACTTTCATCCTGTACCTCTTCTTCCACATGTCCGATCTTCTTGGCAAGCTTGATGATCCAGTCAGAAACCGGGAACAGCAGAACGGTTGTCACAATATTGAATACCGTATGCACCATACTGATCTGTGTCTGGGTGATATTTCCATGCGCCCATGCCGGATTCACAATACTCAGATATGCAATCGCAATAATACTGAAAATGATCGTTCCGATGATATTAAAGATCAGATGCATCAACGCTGCGGTTTTCGCATTTTTCTTTGCACCCACACTGGACAGGATTGCAGTTACGCAGGTACCGATATTCTGTCCCATGATAATATAAATTGCTGCGCCAAACGGTACAAGACCTGCTGCTGCAAGGCTCTGCAGGATTCCGACCGATGCAGATGAACTCTGGATGATCGCCGTAACTGCTGCACCCGCCACAATTCCAAGCAACGGATTGTGTCCCAGTGATACGAAAATATTGCAGAATGCTGCATTATCTTTCAGTGGTTCCACCGCTGAGGACATGGATGAAATCCCGACAAATAAAAGTCCGAAACCAACCACAATACTTGCGATATCTTTTGTCGAACGCCTCTTTCCGGTCAGCATAATGATCACACCGATCATGATCGCAACCGGTGCCAGATTAGACGGACTTAAAAATTTGGCCCATTCCACACTGGATATCAGCCATCCGGTAACTGTTGTACCGATGTTCGCACCCATGATAACTCCCATCGCCTGCTGAAGGTTCATGATACCGGCATTTACAAAACCGACTACCATGACGGTCGTCGCAGATGAGCTCTGGATCACTGCGGTAATGAACGCTCCAAGCAATACGCCGAAGAACTTATTCTTTGTAAGTGCTTCAAGCAATGACTTCATCCGGTTGCCGGCAGCATTCTCCAGCCCCTGTGCCATGATCTGCATTCCATAAATGAACATACCAAGGCCTCCGACAAACGGAATAATGATACTTGTGTACTTCATAGTCGTGTTATCTCCTCTTATGTACTTTTTCTTTTTCACTTTGATTCTTATTTTACAGGCCATTTACACAGCCACGATTTCATCTTAACATCATTTTTCTCCCTGTACAATAAATTTTCTTTCGTAGTTCTGACGAAAATTATTCCCATTACCCCTTCATCTTTGGTTCAAATATCCATGATGCAATGTACCCAAAAATCAATGCGCCGCTGATTCCTGCCGCACTTGCCTTGAATCCTCCAAGAAAAATTCCGATAAATCCTTCCTTGTCGACTGCCTCTTTTACCCCGTTCCATAAAGTATTTCCAAAACCGAGCAGTGGCACGCTCACGCCTGCCCCCGCATACTCCTGCAGTGGTTTAAATATCTGTACAAAACCAAGAATGCAGCCAAGTACCACCAGGCTTACCATGACTCTTCCCGGCATCATTTTCGTCCGGTCAAGCAGGATCTGCGCCAGTGCACAGATGAGTCCTCCTACCCAGAATGCATTGATATAGTCCATTTTCTTTCCTCCTTTAACAATGTTCCAGCACAATTCCATGTGCAATTCCCGGAACGCTTTCTCCTTCATTGAAGCTGACCGTCGACATCAGCGCCCCCGTTGGTACAAAAAGGATCCTTTTCCACTCCCCCGATATCAGCTGTGGCATAATATATGCTGCAAGAGTGATTGCCGCGCAGCCGCAGCCGCTTCCACCGGAATTGGTATGCTGTGTCTGCTGATCGAAGATCGTCATTCCGCAGTCCATATGATTTTCTTTGATATCCAGCCCTTTCTTACGAAGCAGGTCAAATAAAATCGATTGTCCTACATAGCCCAGGTCTCCGGTAATGATCCGGTCGTAATCTTTTTCACCCCTTCCAAAATCCATAAGATTCTGCAAAATCGTATCACACGCTGCCGGTGCCATACACGCTCCCATATTCTGTGAATCCTTCAGCCCATAATCCACAATTTTCCCAATCGTCACTCCACTGATCCGCACCCGGCTTTTCTTTTTTCCTACCAGAAAGGCTCCGCTTCCTGTCACTGTCCAGGTAGAAGAAAGTGGTCTCTGATTCGCATAGCCAAGTGGAAAACGGAATTCTTTTTCTGCACTTCCAAAATGACTCGATGTTGCAGCAAGCACCAGATCTCCATAGCCTGCCGCCACAGTCATTGCAGCAAGGGCAAGTGCCTCTCCGGATGTGGAACATGCGCCGAAAAGACCAAACACCGGGATCTGAAGTTCTTCCGCCCCCATCGATGTAGCAATTCCCTGTCTTAAAAGATCACCGCCAAAGAGATATCGTACCTCCTCCGGCTGTACTCCCGCATTTTTTAATGCCAGCTTACACGCAAGCTTCTGCATTGTTCCTTCTGCAAGCTCCCAGGTTTTCTCTCCGAAAAGGTCATCCTCCGATGCAATATCAAAATATTTTCCAAGTGGTCCTTCTCCTTCTTTTTTTCCGGCAACCGATCCGGCGCTTACCAGATACGGACTTTCCGAAAATGCAATACTCTGTGTCCCTTTCATCGCATTCATGTCCATCCCTCCTTGCTCACACAATTCCGATCAGCGTCCCAATCCAGTAGAGCAGTCCCAGAACCCAGCTGGTGAAAACTCCGTACAGGATCACAGGTCCTGCGATCGTAAATATCTTGCAGCCAATTCCGAAAACCTGCCCCTCTTTTTTGTATTCAATTGCCGGCGCCGCAACGGAATTGGCAAATCCGGTGATCGGCACCAGTGCTCCTGCTCCTCCCCAGTTCGCGATCTTCGGATAGATTCCAAATCCGGTCAGCACCACACTTGCCAGGATCAGGATCAGTGAACACCAGCTTGCAGAAATATCCTTTGACATTCCCGCCTTTTCGCACGCATTTAAGATCGTCTGTCCAATCGTACAGATGATCCCGCCGGTCACGAATGCTTTTGCCATCGCAGGTCCGGGCTTCCTGACCGGTGTTTTCTCTTTTACATATGTTTCATACTCTTTTTCTTTCTCTTGTTGCTTCATTTTCTCCTCCAGTTACCATCTTTTATAGAAAAACAGAAGTGCTCCAAGGCTTTTCCCAAGCGCCATCCCAAAAATCAGCCATGGCACACATTTCAGAATTTTGATCCTCCGGATAAAAATCGGAAAAATATTCAGGATTTCCGCAAGTGCCATTGACCAGCAACCAACAAAAATTCCGGAAAAAAGTCCAAACACCGGAACGATCCATTTGCCGCCAGGCATCGCGAGCCCGTATACCCAGAAAATATTTCCAAGGATCCCACCTGCCATAATGCAGTTTTCATACAGCATGACATGCTTCCCGGTATGTGTCCGGTCTGCAAAATCTGACACTACGCCAAGTCCGATAATAAATGAAAACAGTCCTGCCGCGACTGCAAATCCGGATGCAAGACCAACCACCGCCACCAGAATCTGCCTAATCCACATCGACTTCTTTTTCCTTTCTCGCATAAGCTTCGATCAAAGTTTCCTGAATATCATTTTCATACAAACGCATTTCCACTTCCATCGGCGTCGGATCTGCTGTAAATTTCTTTCTTCCTAAATGATTGAAAAAAATCAGGATCCCTACGATCAGCCCGATGCAGTAAGTCAGCTCTATCAGGGTAAATCCATTCGATTCTTCTCCGGTAAGAAGCAGATAAATCCGGGAAAACATCTTTGTCACCGACACATCATTGTTAAATGCCATGATGGAAAATGCTGCTCCGATAAATGTGATTCCCGCAACTACAACCACTTTAATTCCCTGCCAGATAGCATTTCGTTTTTTCTCCCCTTCATAGGTAATGATCAGGTCACTTTCTCCTTCGTTCTGAATCTGTAGTCCGGGAATTTCCCGATGGATACATTCTATGATTTTCAGAACAGACACCACATATCTGTGCTGTTCTTTTTTCGGGATTTTCAGGATCCGCAGTGGTTTAATCCTGTTCATGATGGAAGAATTGCTGCATTCCATTGTCAGGATATCTCCCAATGTCACATTTGGTTCTTTCACCTCGGTATTCTTTTCCCCTTTGATATAAAGTATTTCATTTCCCGAAGACATCTGTATCCGTCCTTTCTTTTACCGGTAGCGCCTGCCAGATCAGCGTTCCTTCACTTACCTGGTCTGTCCCCCGGACGTCATTATAATAGTAGATCATTCCGATCAGAACAGCTGTCAGCAGGGCACAAAGAACACAGCCCCAGATATATTTTTTTCTTCTTTCCAATCGCATCCGCCTCCTTTGTGATCTGTTTCAGATAGGAAATAGTATCCCTGTTTTTCCAGAAAACATACATCCTTTTATTCTTTTGCGTGTTCCCGCATGGTTTTCAGGATCTTTTTCTCCATCCGCGATACCTGCACCTGGGAAATTCCAAGCTCTTCGCCGATTTCTGTCTGCGTCTTATCTGCAAAATAGCGCAGATACAGAAGCTTTCTCTCGTCTTTTTTTAATTCTTTTATCAGCTCTGTAAGCAGAAGATGATCCAGGATCTTTTCTTCTGCACCGCCTGTATCTGCAATCTTTTCCAGCAGCATTACTTCATTTCCATCTTTCATACCGACCGGTCTGTGAAGTGATTCCACTTCTCCTGCTGCCTCCATCGCCATCACCAGCTCCTCTTTTTCCACACCCGTTTCTTCCGCAATTTCTTCCAGCAGCGGTTCTCTTCCAAGCTTTTCCGTGAGCGCCTCCTTTGCCTGATATGCTTTATATGCAATCTCTTTTAAGGAACGGCTGACCTTCAACATCCCGTCATCACGCAGGAAACGCTTTATTTCTCCTGTGATCATCGGAACTGCATAGGTAGAAAATTTCACATCATAGCCCAGATCAAACTTATCGATCGCTTTTAAAAGCCCGATGCTTCCGATCTGAAATAAATCCTCTGCCTCTGTGCCCCGTCCGTAAAATCTTTTCACCACACACCAGATCAGACCGGTATTTTCCTCCACAAGCTGTGCCCTCGCATTTTCATCCCCTTCGTGAGCCCGTCTGATCAATGCGATTGTGTGGTCCATACAGCTTCCTTCTTTTCCCCTCCTGTCGTTTTCTTCATCCAAACCGTAGTCCCTTTTCCAGGCACAGATTCCACCTGTACTTCATCCATAAATGCCTCCATAAATGCAAATCCCATCCCGGAACGATCCATATCCGGCCTGGTCGTATAGAGTGGCTCCATCGCCTGCTCCACGTTTTCGATACCGATGCCGTGATCCTTCACTGTGACTAGAATGGTCTTCTTATCTTTTTCAATCCCGCACCAGACCGTGATCTTTCCGGACGTCCGTCCCTCATATCCATGTATAATGCTGTTCGTCACTGCTTCGGAGACCGCTGTCTTCACGTCTGCCACTTCCTCCAGAACCGGATCCATCTGCGTCATAAACGCAGCCACTGCCACCCTTGCAAATCCCTCATTCTCCGATCTGCTGTCAAAAACTACTTCCATCTCGTTAAAATATTCCATTACATCATTCCCTCCTCATAAATCTGTATGATCTTCGTCACGCCGGACATATTCAGAATCTGCCGCATCCGTTCACTTGTATGTATCGCCCATACTTCCCCGCCAAGAAGAAAGATATGCCGGTACCGTCCCATGATCACTCCAATCCCGGAACTGTCCATAAAATTCGTTCTTCCAAAATCAAAGATCACATATTTGATATGTTGCTCCTCGATCACCTTATCCGCCTCCCGTTTGATCTCCTCCGCATTGTGATGATCCACCTCCGCCGGAAGAAAAATCGTAAGACAATTTTCTTTGATCTGATACTGCATTTTTGCTTAAACCCCTTTCTGTCTTTTTTATTTATACAAATACGCCAATAGCCTTGATGGATTTATAAAAAGAGTGCGCATTTACGGCACATAGTGCCTTTTGTTTTATAGGAAGTTCCTTCGGAATTTCCTATAAAACAAAAGAGAAAGTAACGCCTTTTTTCGCTACTTTCTCTTTTGTTCCTTTTATATTTTATTGTCCCTGGGTGCCTGTTCCACCGGAAGTATTCTCCGAAGTTCCATCTGATCCCATTGCATCCAGTGCGCTCTGTGCCGAATATGCTGCCTGTGTTCCCGGATAATCGGTCGCTGCTTTTTCGTAATTGCTCTTTGCATTGTCCTTATCACCCTTACCGGCATACGCGTCTCCAAGAAGCTTGTACACACCACCATCACTATAAGAGTCATCCATCTTCTGGATCTTTTCAAGATCCGAAATGGCATCATCATAATTTCCACTCTGCACTTCATACTGCGCGGTCGAATACAGGCTCACACATACTCGCGGGAACACGGAACCGGAGATCGAATCGTAGATTTTCTGTCCCTCTTCTCCCAACGAATCCCTGTTCAGTCCAAGCAACGTATCTGCCATATCCGCATTGCTCGTTGTTCCGCCATAATACTGCTGATATACCTTGACCAGGGCATCATAGCTGTCCTGTGTGGATGCGGCAGTCTGCTTTGCCGATTCTACCTCATCACTGCTGTTACGGTATCCCTCCAGTTCATCCTTAAGCGTCTGGATCTGTGTCTTCTGTGAAGCTATCTGCTCGCTTAGTGCAATGACATTCCGGTTTTTTGTAGACGACTTTGTCTGGTTTACCGCCGGAGCGATCAGGAACCACACCACTGCCGCTCCAACCACCATACCGATCAGAATATTGACAACTGTCATCACTGCCGCATTGTCTCGCAGTGTTGCTGCAGGCTGGATGATCGTCTCATTTCCCAGATTGTATGTGACAACCGACTGTCTGCCATGCTTTTCCTCTTTAATATGTGCAACCTGCCGATTCCGCTGACGGTTCAGCTCATGCATATACCGGAGCGTAATATCATTCGTCACATCCAGCTTGAGTGCCGTCTTCAGGCTCTGTCTTGCTTTGGAATACTGTCCGGAATGCATATAAAGAAGTGCCAGAAGCTGATATGCCTTCAGGAAAGACGGATGTGCCACAACCACCTTTTTCAGCTGGATGATCGCAAGATCTTCTCCATTCTGTCTGCAGTATCCAAGACACTGGTTGTATTTGTGAACTGCCTGATTCACTTTCTCCAGCTCACTTGGATTATCCTGAACCTTACTGATATAGTAGCTGGCAATATTCTCTGAAGCCCTGAAGTTTTTACTGATGATCCACTCTACAAGAGCCTCCGCTACTTCTCCACGTCCATAATAGACAAGTCCGAGAAGATTCCTCGCTGTGATATTTTCTCTGTTAAACTGCAAACTTCTTTTTAACGACACAATTGCCCCGGACAGATCCCGGATCTGCGCTTTCTTCAGTCCATCATTGTACCAGTAGTTCGACTGGTACTCGAGTTTCTGCTTATAGTCCATCAAAATCTCCCCTATTTTTTCTGATCCATCATCTCTCTTAAGATATCTGTCATATCAGACAGATCCTCCTGATATACTGCATTCTCGATATCTTCTACTTCCAGACTTGGTTTGAACTTCTTAAGTTCTTCTTCAAAATTAAGCATCTTGTCCTCCTATCAGTTCTTTTAACTCCCCTATCAGATAGAGCGACCCCAGACAGTAAAGTTTCCCTTCACTGCCCTTTTCATTCAGTGCACGTGTAAATGCATCAGCGAGCGTGTCCTCCCGATAGACCGGTCTGTCTGTATACTTCCGGAACAACGCGGCAAGTGTATCTGCCTGCGCTCCCCTTTTATTGTCTACTTTGGCAATGACATAAGCATCTGCTTTCGATTCTCTGCATAAAAGCTCGATCATATGACTGTAATCCTTATCTGCAACGGCTGAAAAAAGGATTATCAGTGGATGGATTTCCCCTTCCACCTCTCTTTGCAGCCGGATACTCTTTGTAAATTCACGGATTGCCGCAAGATTATGCGCCCCGTCAAAGACAACTCCGGGAAGAACCTCTTCCATTCTTCCCTGCCATTTAACAGATGCAACCACCTTCTGCCATTTGCAGATTTCTGCCTTTTCGCCAAATGTATATCTCATCGCCCGGATTGCAAGTGCTGCGTTCATCACCTGATAGATTCCGGTGCTGGCCACCTGCCATACGGTATTATTATCATACTCATCCAAAATAGAAAAAGCAATATGTTTGTCTGTAATTTCTTGAATTTTCAACGCATCTTTTTCCATTTTATACCACGGTGCTTCTACATTTTCGGCAGTTTCTTCTATAACCCGACTACTTCTTTCATCAGAGCCGTCAAAAAATACCGGTACGCCTTTTTTGATAATTCCGGCTTTTTCTCCCGCGATCTTTTCAATCGTATCTCCAAGGATCTCTGTGTGATCCAGTCCGATCGATGTGATCACGCTCAGGAACGGATGCTCGAAGGAATTAGTCGCATCCAGCCTTCCGCCAAGTCCTGTCTCCAGTACAATATACTCTGCATCATTCTCTTCAAATGCAAGCATACCCATTCCATACAGGAATTCAAAATAAGAAGGATGTTCCAGCCCTTCCTTTTCCAGTTCTTCTGCCACCTGCCGCACCTTTGCAAAAATCCGGCAGAAGGTATCATCGTCAATATCTTTTCCATTGATCCGGATCCGCTCGTTGAGTTTCACCAGATGTGGTGATGTAAAAAATCCGACACGCTTTCCCTCAAAAAGAAGAATCGCCTGCATATATGCGCAGACGCTTCCCTTTCCGTTCGTCCCTGCCACATGAAGAACCTTTCTTCCCTGGCAGGGATTCCCCAATCTTCTCATAAATTCACGGGTATGCAAAAGCGTATGCTTCTTTGTAAATTTTGGTATGTCCTCTATATATCGGACTACTTCTTCATACTTCACAATCTTTCCCGTCTTTCTTAAGCGGAACTCTACTGCTGCCCGCTCTTTTCTTCTTTATTATTCTGATCCTGCTGTTCTCCGGACTGTCCGGCATTTTCTGTCTTCTGCTGATCGCCGTCCGTCTTTGCAGAATTCTTCTGTTCTTTTACTTCATCTGTATATTCCAGGATTTTTCCATCCATGTAAATATATTCTCTTGAAGTCCTGAAGATGGTATTGCTTGATCCGACCTGGCTGACCGTAATGATGTCTCCATCCTTCAGCTTACTGTCCGGAAGTTCGATCCTTGTATTATTGAGGAAAGTAGATTCCTGCTTTTCATCATTGATGTAAACCTTGCTCCATTTAGTAAAGTTTGTTCCGTAGAGGCTATAGGTCTCATCCAGATTTTCTACAAGATCCGTGAGCGTAACCTCCTTGATCCCCATCTGCATATGGCCTTCTGTGATCGGCGGCTTACCATTGTATACATACTGGTCTCCATACAGAATATCATACTGTAACAGCTCCAGATCCTTCAGATAATCCTTTGTCTGGCGTCTCTGCTGGTGATAGTTAAATACCGTACCGGAATGTAATCCCAGGCGGTCCATCACATCCGCCATGATCTGGTAGGACGGAATGTTCCGGTCCTCTTTCTGAAGTCCAAGATTGTCCCAGATCACATAATTTGTATTGTACAGATAACGGTTCTTCATATCCTTTGCTTCCAGTCCCATTGTCGGCAGATGGTCACCATAGAATACGACCACAGTCGGCTCACCGCGTTCTTCCATCATTTTTACCAGATTACCGGCAAACTGATCCATCTCATATACCTGGTTCACATAGTATTCCCAGGCATTGTTCTTCTCTTCTGTCGGTGCTCCTGTTACGGTTATCTTCGGGTTCTCAATCACCTTTTCTGTCGGATAATTTCCATGTCCCTGTACACTGACTGTAAATACAAAATCCTCCTGCTCGGTAGAGTCCAGAGCGTCTTTGATGTGCGTCAGAAGAATATCATCCTTCGACCATCCATTCTCTGTTGTCTGGAGAATATTCATAAACTCTTTACTTGTAAAGCTGTCAAAACCAATATTGTTAAATACCTTCGCACGGCTGTAGAAATTACCACCGTTGTTGTGAATCGCATGGGTTCCGTAACCGAATGCAGAAAATGCAGTTGCTGCACTTTCACATACCTGATTCTTAAGCTTTGTCTTATAAGGATACTCGCCCGGTCCGAAATAACGCAGGTTCATACCTGTCAGCACTTCAAATTCTGTATTGGCTGTTCCGGCTCCTACCGAAGGAACCTTAAAATATCCGGAAGAATAATTTTCAAACATCTTGCGCAGATTCGGAATCGGATCCTCTGACATCTGCAGATCCTCATATTCAATAGGATCAAAGAAAGATTCCAGCTGTACAAACAAGACATTCGGTCTCACACCATTGTCGGATGTGCTCTCTGTCATCTCTCTATTATCCGTGATCTTCTCGATCGTGTCTTTGTTATAATCATTCGGTTCTGAAATACCTGTATTAAAAAGGCTGGCCGAAAAACAATACGGAAGTCCGTAATCCTGATAAGCAAATGCGATATTTCCAAAGTAAGTAGAAATAATCCTCTTATCTACAGCAACATTTGTCAGTAAAGAATATCCAAAAAACGCTGCAACAACAATAATCAGCATCGGGATCCTGTGCATCTTTCCTTCATACTGTCCGGCACGTCTCCACATGGCAACCAGCCAGATGAGCAGTGCCGGAACACCAATTCCCATCATCACAAGCTCTGCCACCGAGAAATAGTTTGTAAACAGTGACAGTCCTTCTGTAAATGTCTTTAGATCCTGTGCATTAAACGGCGTAACACGCTTTGCCAGCATCACTCCGTTGACAACACCCAGAAAGAGCCACAATGCACTGATGATCAGTCGTGTAAACACCCGGCGCCGCACCAGATAAGCGATTAAAAGTGTAACGAAAATCATTCCGGCATTGTACAAAAATACCAGCGGTGTTCCTGTCATATACTGCCAAGCTGCAATTGCAGAATGTCTGGACAGTGCTTCAATGATAAAGTTAATGATACAAGCCCACAGTGCCTGAAGCGGCAAAGAGAACCGGTTCATTATCTTATAGTACGGTGCCATCTTTTTTGCGAATTTGCTGTTTCTCCGCTTTTCAAGAATCTGCTGTCTTCGCTCATGCTGCTTTTTTAAATGCGCCTTTATATCTCCTGGCTTCATATTCTTCAGCTTCTGCCATTTTCCTTTCAGATCCGGTTTTTTCCACTGAATCTTTTTAAAATGAATTTCCTTCATCGTCTTTTAACCCCTTACGTGTTTCTGTACCGTCAGGCGCAGTTTATGCTACGCCTGACGGTATATCCGGCTAAAAAAGAATATGCCTTAGTACTTTCCTGCAGTGATTATCTTCCTGCCTTTAAAGCCTCCAGACGTTCTTTCACCTGTTCCATCATCTGTGTATACTTTTCAAGCTTTGCTTTTTCTTCATCAACCTTTGCCTGTGGTGCTTTGCTGACGAATTTTTCATTTGAAAGCATTCCCTTTGCACGGTTGATTTCTTTTGTAAGCTTTTCTTCTTCTTTTGTCAGACGCTCGATTTCCTGTTCGAAGTCAATCAGCTCTTCCAGTGGTACATATACAGAAGCATCCGGTACTACGATCGATACGGCATCATCCGCAATACCTGCCTTATCAGCCTGGACAGCAAGTTCAGAAGCACTCATAAGCGGGCATGCGCATGTTGTCAGCTCTTCGAATCCTTCACAGAGCTTCTCATCTTCGCATACTACATAAACCTTTGCTTTACGGCTCGGCGGTACATTCATTTCTGCCCGCGCATTTCTGACACCACGGATAACTTCTTTCATATGATCTGTTATATTTTCAGCGTCTGCATAGCACCAGTCTTCGCTAAACTGCGGCCAGTCTGACATCATCAGAGATTTTTCCTCCGGTACCAGTGCGCTGTAGATTTCTTCTGTTACAAATGGCATAAATGGATGTAACATCTTCAGTGCATTACCAAGAACCGTCTTCAGTGTCCAAAGTGCTGCATTGGCGCTCTTATAATTTTCATCAGAATGGTAGATCCTGTATTTTACAAGTTCGATGTACCAGTCACAGAATTCATCCCAGATAAAGTCATATACTTTCTGTACTGCAATACCAAGTTCGAATTTATCCATATTTTCTGTTACATCTTTGGTCAATGTATTAACTGCTGAAAGAATCCATTTATCTTCCGGTGCCAGGTCAGAAATTGCAGGCTTTGTTACTTCCATACCCTCTAAGTTCATCATAATGAAACGGGATGCATTCCACACTTTATTGGCAAAGTTACGGGATGCTTCTACACGCTCCCAGTAGAAACGCATATCATTTCCCGGTGCATTTCCGGTAATCAGCGTCAGTCTCAAGGCATCTGCACCATATTTATCAATAACCTCTAACGGGTCAATTCCATTTCCAAGAGATTTACTCATCTTACGGCCCTGGGAATCACGAACCAGTCCGTGGAATAATACAGTATGGAATGGTGCTTTACCCATCTGCTCATATCCTGAGAAAATCATACGGATTACCCAGAAGAAAATAATATCGTATCCGGTTACTAATACATCATTCGGATAGAAATAATCTAAGTCTTCTGTTTTCTCCGGCCAGCCTAAGGTTGAAAATGGCCATAATGCAGAAGAGAACCAGGTATCCAGAGTATCCGGATCCTGTGTCATATGGGTGCAGCCGCACTTCGGACATTTCTCCGGTGCATTCTTAGATACTACCATTTCTCCGCATTCATCACAGTAATATGCAGGAATACGATGTCCCCACCAGAGCTGTCTGGAAATACACCAGTCACGGATATTATCCGTCCAGTTAAAGTAGGTTTTCTCCATACGTTTTGGAAGGAGCTTGATATCTCCATTCTTTACACCTTCTACTGCCGGTTTGATTAAATCATCCATTTTTACAAACCACTGCTGTTTAATCATTGGCTCTACGGTTGTGCCACAGCGGTCATGGGTTCCTACGTTATGGGAATGCGGAACAACTTTTACCAAAAGTCCTTCCTTCTCTAAATCCTCTACCAGTGCTTTCCGGCATTCGTATCTGTCCATGCCCGCATATTTGCCGGCTTTGCTGTTCATGGTTGCATCATCATTGATAACAACGATTTCTTCCAGATTATGACGTTTTCCCACTTCAAAGTCGTTCGGGTCATGAGCCGGTGTAATCTTTACACATCCGGTTCCAAATTCTTTATCTACATAGGAGTCTGCAATAACCGGAATCTCACGGTCTGTCATCGGAAGCTTTAACATTTTTCCGATAATATCCTGATAACGTTCATCATCCGGATTTACTGCTACTGCAGTATCACCAAATAAAGTCTCCGGACGGGTGGTTGCGATTTCTACGAATCTTCCCGCTTCTCCTACTACCGGATAATTGATATGCCAGAAGAAGCCATCCTGTTCTTCATGTTCTACCTCGGCATCGGAAATAGATGTCTTGCAGACAGGACACCAGTTTACAATACGGGAGCCTTTATAAATAAGACCTTTTTCATATAATTTTATAAATACTTCAAGAACTGCATCAGAGCATCCTTTATCCATGGTAAAACGTTCTCTGCTCCAGTCCGCGGAAGAACCCATTTTCTTTAACTGGTTGATGATGCGGCTGCCGTACTCATCCTTCCACTCCCAGCATTTCTCCAAGAAGCCTTCTCTTCCGAGGTCATTCTTGTCAATTCCCTGCTTCTTTAAGGAATCAATAACCTTTACCTCTGTTGCAATGGCTGCATGGTCTGTTCCCGGCTGCCATAATGCATTATATCCCTGCATTCTCTTGTAACGGATTAATATATCCTGCATGGTATTATCCAATGCATGTCCCATATGAAGCTGTCCGGTAATATTTGGCGGCGGCATTACAATGGTAAACGGTTTCTTGCTGCGGTCAGCCTGTGCATGGAAATATCCATTGTCTTCCCATTTCTTATAAAGTCGGTCTTCAATCCCTTTTGGGTCGTAGGTTTTTGCAAGTTCTTTGCTCATAATTGTTCTCCTTTTTTTAAATTGGACGTTTCGTAATTTGTAAAAGCATTATTTTTATTCATAGACATTTCAGTTATCTGAAAGGTATGGGACTTGGTGCATTCTCGCGGAGCGTTTTTTACTTTACAGGAGAGCAATTTCCTGTAAAATAAAAAAACCTCCCTATCCAGCTGGATAAGAAGGGCGAATCAGCGCGGTACCACCTTCGTTATGCATAGTATCTATGCATATCTCTTCTCCGTAACGTGGAGTGTCGGGAAAACTTATGCCTTGTTGAAATTCTTTATATGATTCCGGTTACAGGCTTTCTGGGTCTTCCGGTTCGAAAGCTACCTTCCATCTGTCGTATTCAGACAACCTTTCAGCCGATGAGCCGTCCTCTCTTAGAACCGTACCGATGTACTCCTCTTTCTCATTACCTTTATCTCTAGGCTTTATATTAAATTTGCCAGGCACTTTTGTCAAGGGTGAGTTTTATAAAGTATACTTTTCCAACAACTCTTTTGCCCACTCTTCACTTATCTGTAACTCTTCCTGCAATAACGCCAAAATCTCTTCCTCTGATTTTCCGAATTTGCGACCAAGTCTTATGATTTCCTGTGTCTGACCTTCTCTTCTGATTCTCGCTTCTCGCTCAAAACTCTTCATATATGCAAGACCTACCTCTCCATCCCGCTTTACTGCAGTTACCATCCGATGAAGCTTTTTCAGGCTTTCGGTGGAAGCATTCTCTATGGACGAATGCTCCATGTAATGCAGCAGCTGCTTTAATTCTTCCGGTGGGTTTCCTTCTTTTCCTCTTGTATACAAGAATATGGTCTTTGCACCATCCTCATACTCTAATTCCGGCACTTCTACACAGCTATTCTTAATGGTATATACCATTCGGTTCTCACTAAAAGGGTCATAGGTTGTGATAAAAATCACAATTACATTTCGAAGCTTTCCATATTCTTCGCCTGCCGGCAAATTTCCTGCATCGATCTTTGCATGATAAAAACGTGCTCTACGGGGAAGTGCTGCGAGATCTCCCTTTCCGTCATTCTGGTCCGGCTCAATATCAAAAATTTCTCCATTCTCTTCATCCAGATATACGTCCAGCCGGATACCATGGGCTTCTGTATTTTCTCCACCGAAGAATCGTTGCGGCACCACTGTAAGCTTTCCAATCGGACGGTGCAGAATACATTCCAGAATATACCTTGCTGACTGTTCCCCATAAACTTTGTGGCTGGTCAGGCTGTTTACCAGAAAGTCATCCACCAGATTCAGTTCTTCTAAAGTTTTCATTTTTCCTCCTTTTCCCATAGCACATAGAAAAGCAGGATTGCATACACTATTTCTTCCTCTGATGTTCCGTCCATTCAATGCACTATGCGTTTGTTAATTGTAATTAGAATTTGAAAGCATAGAATTCATTGAATTGTTACCAGAAATTTAGATTGGCTTTTGCCATTCGAAAAATAGAATATATGCTTTGTGCTGATTGTAACAAATAAAAAGGGAGAATACAAGCAGAATTTTTATTCTTCAAATTCTCTTCAAAATTCTTTATAATTCCTTTCGAAATACCATAAAAATCCATTCTCATTGCCTGTATCCCATGTTATAATAAACGAAAACGAGAAAAATTTATACTGTAATGACAAAGGGAGAGTTTTTATGTCTATGCTAAATTTAAAAGAACTGGATTCTATGCATTTAAGCGTTCTAGCTGAAATTGGCAACATCGGTTCCGGTAATGCTGCTACTGCACTGGCAGGTCTCTTAAATACACCGGTAGATATTGAAGTGCCAAATATCTGCCTGATGGATTATACCAAAGCTGCAGATTATCTTGGTGGGGCAGATAAAACTGCTATTGGTATGACTGTAAATGTAAAAGGTGATATGAATGGTGTTATGCTTCAGATTGTGGAGAAAGAATTTACCAGCCGGCTTATCAACACCTTTTATGAAAAAAATGTCGATTCCATTGATTCACTGAATGATATGGATTTATCCGTATTGCGCGAAATGGCAAACATCACAACTGCTGCTTATGTAAATTCTATTGCAAAAATGACAAATACCTTTATTGATATTGAACCACCGCAGAACCATCTTGGTACCATTGGTGAAATTCTGGCTGTCCCGGAAAAAGAATTTACAAGACTGGATTATCAGGTTCTCTTTATTGATGAACGGTTAAGTTTTGCCCATACCCAGATTAAAAGTGCCATGATTCTGATTCTTGAAATAGACTCTATGAAAGTGCTTTTTGAAGGACTTGGTATCGATTTATAACATTGTAAAAGACAAAAAAGGACGTTCCCGTCTGGAATAATTTCCATTCAGGAACGTTCTTTTTCTCTACTCTTCTTCTTTGTCCTCATCTGCAATTGCCGCTGCTGCCCCGGATACTGCGGCTACTACCGCTATTACAGCTACAATTATTACAAATAAGATTAAAATTCCAAGGAAAATCAGAAGTCCACCCTCTGTCATCTTATTACCTCCTCCTTGTGCCAGATATCTATAGTATACTACGATTCTGTATTATCGTCTATAAATTCTATCATATGACGAATATCCTGCATCTCGCAGTCCATTTCTGTAATTACATCTGCAACATGCTTTAATTTATCTGCTATTTCTTCTGAATTATTAATATGTTTCTTATAGCGAAGCTTGTGCTCAAGACTCGCCCAGAAATCCATGGCAATGGTTCGGAGCTGCACCTCCACTTTCATATGGCGCTTCTCGTTCGATAAAAATATCGGCACATCTACAATCAGATGCAGACTACGGTATCCGTTATCCTTCGGATGTGCAATATAATCTTTCTTCTCTACCAGAATGATATCATCCTGCTGCAGCAGCAAATCTGCCATAGTATAAATATCTTCCTGAAAAGAACAGATGACACGCACTCCCGCAATATCAAACATATTCTCCTCAATTGCTTTCATGGAAAATCCAATGTTCTTCCGTTTGATTTTTTCAATAATACTTACCGGTTTCTTCAGTCTTGTTTTTATGGACTCAATCGGATTCCTGTTATATTGTGTGGAAAACTGCTCATTTAATACCTTAAACTTTGTTTCCACTTCCATCATGGCACACCGGTAATACATCATCAAATCCCCAAAGGGTTTCATCTCACTTAAAAAATCCTCCGGATGTGCCTCGTCTTTTATTCTGCTAAAATCTAATGGATTCATCTTTTACTTTCCTCATAAGTTTATTTTTCTTACTTTTCTATCATATCAGAAAATACCCGAAACAACTATTAATTTTTTCTAAAGTTATCGCAGTGCTCACCAAAGTCTGGCAGAAAAGAAGTTCGCTCAAACAAACTTGGCTCCTTCTTTTCTGCTAGACTTTTTCTCACTACTTGCGTAACAAAGAATGTGCCTTGGCACATTCTCGCGCCTGCGGCGGTCGCTTGCGACATC
>ENA-ORTI01000815-ORTI01000815.1-human-gut-metagenome-genome-assembly--contig:-NODE-815-length-35208-cov-7.848832_pt1 | contig 35208 bp, 28 predicted proteins | sample MGYA00242071_ERZ509191 | MGnify/ENA primary metagenome ERZ509191 (study PRJEB26280, sample SAMEA2338832) | human gut metagenome | biome: human gut; feature: human-associated habitat; material: faeces...
TTGCTCAGGAACTTATAAATAAAGTTAAATCAAAGTGTTGCGGAATTAAGGATATTATTGGCAAACAAACTTGTTTTAATGAAATCTCAACATCTCAACAGTTGTATGAATCACTTCTCTTGGATAGTTGATTCATATTCCGAATATATTCCACAAGATATATTCAAGTCTTTACTTGAGTTTATCCTAATTGCTTATGAACCATATTTTAATGGTAAACAAAACTGGAATTTACCCTTTGCTAAAAAGGAGGATTTTGAAAGTGGACTAATTAAGATTTATAGTGTGTTCAAAAAATGGGGTGGCATTAATGTCTTTTGGCAATCATATAAACCTAGATTTATAAATCATTAATAATCATCCTTATTATAATAAAAAGATTTTATCAATGACAATTGACGATATAAAGAAACTGATAGCCTCTGACGAATCACAGACTTTGGAGCTAAAGAAAACTACTAGCGAGTTAAAAAAGGAAATCACTCGAAGTGTCCATTCCTTAATACAGAAAGAAGTTGGTTAATTTTCGGTGTAGCACCGAAGTCGCTAAAGATAATCGGGCAAGAAGTGACAGCACGCATTTTATAAAGTACACATTGTAAAGCCATCCACTCTTCCGTTACTTTGCCAACAAAAAGACCATGAAACGAATAATGAGTAAAGAAGAGTTCCTGTCAGTTTATGAAAGGCAACAAGCCAGTGGTTTGACCATAAAAGATTTCTGTGAGAATGAGACCTATTCATCATCCTGCTTCCATTATTGGAAGAAGAAATTCGGCCTGAGCCGTACTTACACCAGCCATCCGGATAGAGTTCCCGATGATACATTCATTCCATTGGGCCTGCATCGCAGGGAAAATCTCCCGTCCGGCACAGCACCTTCCAAGCGATTAGAAACCGAAAGTCTTGGTTCAGCACCTAATATTCTGTTGATAAAATCTGTAAACATAAAAATATGTTTGGTTTTAATTCAGATATTAGAATTTGAACCGGCAGGAATAGTGTTTTAACGATTTGGAGAATGATTTCATTTCGTTCAAAACAATTCCGTGTCTAAGAGGTTACAATAAAAAAGGTTACTCATTCAACATCGGTTTATCGGTCATAACTTCACAGCCATAATCCGATAAACTGCATCAAACATTGCTTATTCAAATAATAAGTTTGTATTTTTGGATGAAATATCGGAAGGTTATGGATAAAAGAATGGTTTTGGATAGTATCATGGGGCTCTGCCTGAAGGAGAATGACAGGAGTATAGATATGTATATAGCAGACAGAAAAGGCAATACATATCCGATAACCCATGTATTTCTTGGCGGAAGCGGAGTTTTATATGCAACAAACGGTACTGCTTTGGTTGCCCTGGAAGAGCTGGACGATAATACCCTGAATGATATACTGTGTTTTCTGGGATAATAAAAAAACATGCTGGAAAAATTAAAAGAATCCGACCGGTCTTGAAACTATATTTATCACAAATCGAGAAGATAAGTCATAAGCCAAACAATCCGAACCAACCTTTTAGGGTGAATTACCAGCAAAGATAAAGGTTAAACTGTACATAGCCAATAAATATCAGCAAAACACACTCACAAAATATTTCCTTAACCATAATAATACCATACCCGTGCTGTTTTATGTTCCATGGCAAATAGAAATGAAACTTATAAACAGCATTCATCAGCTTCATATAATTAATGTATATTCCCCCCATCCATACTTTATATAATTGCCTGAAAAATACTGAAAAAGCCACTTTTTTACGAGAAACTAAATTTTTTTATGAGAAAAATAGATGAGTTTTCAATAAAGTATGTATATTTGCAGCAAAATTAAGAGTTTAACCGTACTTGAATAAAGTTGGAACAGGGGAAATATTATGGAATATCTATTTCTGAAACGTAAAAAAGCCTCTTTTGTTTCGCAAAGACAGAAGGACTTGCTTTTTGATGCTGCTGAAAAACAGTGGCGGAAAGAGTTTGTTGCAGGCGGAATTGAGACAAGAAAGGTGGATTTGGATATTTACAAGTCCCTTCTTTACTTCTTGGAGATAAAACAGGTTTTTCTTGACCCGAAACTGTCCCTGAAGAAATTGAGTATGATGATTGAGACAAACCAGACCTATCTGTCGAATGTGATAAACAGGTATTTCGGATGCTGTCTGAAGAAATTAGTGAACAGCTACAGGATAGAATATGCCAAAGAACTCTTACGTGCAGGAAACTGTCCGTTGAAGGAACTTCCCCAACGAAGCGGCTTTACATCCAAAAGTACTTTCTATGCCGCTTTTGGCAGACAGTCGGGATATACGCCGAAACGTTATATGACATACAAATGGAAAAATGAAATGTAAGATAATTAAGTCCTTTAAAACCAAATATGAACAACCAATTTTTATTTTTTTAAATTTATAAATTTAAATTCATTATGAACAAAAAATTTTTAAGTGCAATCCTGTTCGGAGCTTTAATGGTTTCGTCAACAGGAACATTTGTATCTTGTAAAGATTATGACGATGATATCGATAATCTGCAAGGACAAATTACTGCAAATGCTGATGCAATCAAGGCTTTGCAGGATCTCGTTGGTAGCGGTAAGTATGTTACTTCAGTTGCAAAAACAGCTGACGGACATGGCATTACCTTTACATTCAATCAGGGTGATCCTGTAACTATCACTTTGGATGATGAAAAAGGCAATGGAGATGTTGTGAAGGTTGTAGATGGTATTTTGTATATCAACGATGAACCTCAAGAACTGAAGGTTGCCACAAGCGAAACAAAACCATCTATCATTATGCAGGATGGTGTATGGGCTGTATTGCAGGAAGACGGAACCTACAAATCTACAGGCGTTCCCGTTTCCGGCGTTAGCGTTGTAGGTAGCGAAGCTGATGGATTTACACTGACTATCTTTGATAAAGACGGTAACAAACAGGAAGTGAAAGTTCCTTCTGCTTCTTCATTGGTAACTTCTATTGCTATTGCTGTGCCTGTTGTAGAAGATGAAGCTTCATTGCTTAATGAAAAAAATGTTGTGTATTATGGCAGCAAAGAATTGATTAATGTTTCAGAAGTTAAGTATCCGAAGGATGCAATTATTTCTGCATTAAATGAAGATGGTACAAGAGGTGTGGCTGTAAATGTTGTGGTTACACCGACTAATATTGATCCGGCTGATTTGAAGTTCAACTTGGTAAATTCTGAAGGTGCTACCATCTTTGAAGAGGCTGTAGTTTCTACTCCTAAGGGTGCTTTGCAGAGAGCTGCTATGGACGGTGTTTATACTTTGCACTTTGCTCTTAAAGAAGGTGTGACAGTTGCCGATATTAAGAAAGGTAGTATTATCAGCCAAGATGACGCACTTGCTGTTGTTTGTGGTAAGGCTGCTACAGCTTTTGAATATAAAGCCGGTTTGGAAAATGCTGCTGATATTACTCAAGGTAAGACAACAGATAATTATAAGGCTAAGGATAATACTTATGTGAAATTAGGTGAAACTTACAGCTTGTTTGGTAAAGGTTATGCTGCAGATCCTTCTGCAAATCCCAATGCCGCTGCTCAAGCATTCCTTACTAAGTTGGAGGGTGTTTCAGATATTGCTTTGTCATTGGATGAAAACTTGAAATCTTTGTATGGCATTACTATCGATGGTACTAACTTCACTATCTCTAATGAAGCTGCTTATGGTAAAGAAATTATCTTTACTGTGAAATATACTAATAGTGCTTCAGTTGCCAAAAATAGTATTCAATCTGCAAACTTGAAAGTAACTGTTCAAAAGGCTGCTGTAACAGCAGGTGTTACTCTGAAGGCATCTCATGTATTGTCAACTGATACAAAAAAGAATACTGTTTACTTGCCATTGGCTGACTTGGCTGCTTCTGTAACTGCTGCCGGTGATAAGATTGTATGGAATAATGCTGATGCATTCACTTATAATACTGTTGCTAACAATACTCCTGCTGAGGGATTTGCGTTGACTTCTAGCAAGAAGTATGGTGCTACTCCGGCTAATTTGAAAATTACTAAAGATACTGAATTGGGTGGCTTTACTTTAGTTAAATCAGATAAGAAAACTGCTGCAACTAAGTTAAGTGAGGCAGCTTATTTGGCTATTACTGTTGACCCTGAACAGGAAAATGTAACTGCTGATGTTTATAGTGCTTTGATTCAGTTTGTTGTTACTGGTAATGATGTAGACGGTCAGTCTAAGACATTGACTTTACCTGCAACTGTAGAGTTGACATTGACTAACCCGACATCTGCTGTAAGCAGAATTCCGATGTACTTTGATGGTGATAAGCTGGCTGCTTATGGTGCTGTTCCGACCGGAGAAAATCTGTTGTATGATGTAAAAACAGCTTATAACAATGCTGATAAAGCAGTAGACTTTACTGTAACAGCAAAAGCAGACAAAGATAAATGGACAGTTAATGGTAGCACAGTTAATATTCCTCTGGATAAGTTGTATACTGAAACTCAGAAGTTTGAAGTTTCTTACAAGCACTTTGAAAATGCAACTTACAATGCTGCTACTGAAACTATCTATATCACAGGTCAAAGCCCGATTAAAGATGGTACAATCACTGTAAGCAAGACTACTCTTGACCTTGCAACCGGTTCAGACTCATTCTTGAGCGCAGACGTTGCCGGTAAGGATGCATTCAACAAGGCATACAAGTTATTGAACTCATTTACTGCTGAAACTAATGATACACCTGCTGCTCAGAAGGATGTAATGGATACAAGAATTGATGATATCAAATTGGTTGCTACAGGTGAAAATGCAGGTGCATTTGATGTAACTCCGGTTTATAAGAAGATTGAAGATGGTAAGCTTGTAGATGGTACAGAGACTGATGGCGAATTGGTAGGTTGGACAATTGCTCTTAAACCGAACACAGCTATCCAAAACGGAGCTACTATCACATTCGACTTGAACATTACTGATAAGTGGGGTGTTGAACTTCCTGCTCAGAAAGTTTCTTTGACTGTGAAAAAATAATCATTCATCTTAATGATTAGCTAATATAAAAGGGCATCCTTCGGGGTGCTCTTTTTTTGTTTAAGCTGTATTTGATAGTATGGCGCAAATATATTTGTAAACATAGAGAGTCGCTTTCTTGTCCTGTCTAAATAGACAAAAATGTTTTCCACGAAAAAGTTGATAACAAGTTGCTTTCACACGTTTCACCAACTGAAACCCTTTATTCATCGGCTTTTTGCGTGAAAGAAGCTGCTAAGAGGAAATTTGTTGCTTTCACGCGGAAACCCCTATGAACAGGTGGTTTACGATATTTGTGAAACGTGAAAGGAAGTTTTATCAATTTTCTTTCGGGGTTCGGTTCATTCATTCAATCAGTAGGAAAACTCGGAAGAAAGTGTTTTCAAAAGGCGTTTTGCTCGTGTCAAAACACTTTGGTCTTTTCAAAAAAGTTGGTGAAGTTTTCAAAAAAGTTGGTGGAGTTTTTGAAAAAGTTGGTGAAGTTTTTTAGACCTCTTGAGATTTTTCATCAACAATGGAGAGAGTTTTAGCAAATAATGGTAACAATCTTCATAAACAATGCCCATTATTGAGGGGGTATAAGATGGGGTTGTCAAAACGTGGATAATATTATCGTCTGGTTCGTAGGGGGGAGGTCGCTCGCCCGAAAACAGTTTGCTTTGTGTCTTCGGGCAGGCGACCCCTGCCTCTACAGCTGACGATTGGATAGGCCGGTTTGGTTTTGACACACTCCCTTTTCTTTCTCAATAAAGTGCAGCTGTATCGTTCAGCAGTTGGTAAATGCTGCTGGCGATGCCCAATATGAAGATGCCTGCCACACAAATCAACAAACAGGTACGCATGGCGATACCGGTTTTGAAGGTGGCGATTGGTTCATCATTGGGGGTAATGAACATAGCTTTTACAATCAGCAGATAATAGTAAAGTGAAATAATGGTGTTTACCAATGCAATAAACACTATCAGATAATATCCACTTTGGAAAGCTGCTGCAAATACAAAGAATTTACTGAAGAACCCGGCAAATGGCGGGATACCTGCCAAAGAGAAAAGGGCAAGTGTCATCACCATTGTCAGACGGGGATTGGTTTTGTAGAGTCCGTTGTAATCTTCGCGCTCAACCATTCCGTGGGTGTGTTGCTCGATGGCGTTGATTACCCCGAATACGGCAAGATTGGCTGCAATGTATACAATGATATAATAAACTAATGACGCCATTCCCTGCGGAGTGCCTGCCAGGACTGCCAGCATGATATATCCTGCCTGTGATATACTGCTGAATGCCATAAAGCGCTTTAAGTTGCTTTGGCGGATGGCAAACAGGTTGGCAATGGTGATGGTAGCGACAATGACCACGCACAGCATTTCACTCCATTGGGCGGTCATGGAACCGAATACTTTGACCAAAATGGCCATCAGCGCAAAGGCGGCTGCACCTTTCGAGATAACCGACAGGTAAGCGGCAACTGTGGTAGGCGCTCCCTGATAGGTGTCGGCAGTCCACAAATGGAAAGGCACAAGGCTCAACTTAAAGGCCATACCGGAGAAGAAAAATACCAATGCCAGTATTTGAAGCGGGCTTCCGGTGATGCCGGCAGGGATGTCCTCGAAATAGAGCGTACCTACGGTTCCGTAAATCATTGAGATGCCATAGAGGAATATACCGCTGGAGAAGAGTGCGGATAAAATGAATTTTGCTCCGGCTTCTGCACTGTGGCCTTTGTATTTGTCGAAGGCAACGAGGCATGCCATAGGAATGGTAGCCAGTTCCAGTCCTAAAAAGAACAGGAGAAAGTGACCTGCGCTCACCATGAAGTATATTCCCAGTAACGTGCTCAGTGTGAGTGTATAGAATTCTCCCATTTTGTGACGAGTGTCCGGACGACGCAGCCAATGGGTGGATTGCAGGAATACAAGGATGGTGCCCAAAGTGAGAACACTTTTCATGATGGAGGCCATCGGAGTGGAATGATACATCCCTCCGAAAAGGATGACTTCATCGGGCCATATATTGGCAAGTAACTCAATTCCCAACAGGGCGCAGGCCAATGGGCGTAACCAGTGGCGAAGACGCACGGGAAGGAAAAGGTCGAGTACAAACATCAACAGAAATACGGCGGTGAGGCTCAGCTCCTGATGCATTTGCAAAATAGATGTAATGTCCATAATCGTATGTTATTGTATTAATTGAGTGATAATCGGTTCTACACTGTTACTAATCAGGTTGCTTATCCAGAATGGGGCAAGTCCCAGTCCGGCTACGCAGGCTATCAGGAAGATTACTGCCACTCTTTCATCCCAAGTTGCATCGGTAAGTTTCAGATGGTCGGGGTTCAGTACCTTGCCATATAGAATCTTACCTACTACACGCAGAATATAAACCGCAGTAATTACGATACTTGTCGTAGCTATCAGCGTGCATACACGGTGGAAGGTATCGTTGTTTTGGAACGAGCCGACAAAGACGGTCATTTCTGCCACAAATCCACTCAATCCCGGCAACCCCAGATTGGCAAGACCCGCAATGACATAGCCCACAGCCAGAAATGGCATGATTTTCATCAGTCCTCCCATCAGGCGTACATCGCGTGTATGGGTGCGGCCGTAAATCATACCGATCAGGGCAAAGAACAAAGCTGTCATCAGACCGTGGCTCAGCATTTGGAGGATGGCTCCCGTACAACTGGTGCGTGTCATCATCAGAAGAGCGAAAAGCACCAGTCCGCAATGCGATACGGATGAATAGGCATTGATATATTTCAAGTCGGTCTGTACCACAGCGCTGAACGCACCGTAAACCACAGAAATGGTGGTCAGCACGAGGAATACATCACCCCACATGGCTGCTCCTTCGGGCATCAGATACATGGCAACACGAAAACAGCCGTAGCCTCCCAACTTCATCAGCACACCGGCATGAAGCATACTGACGGCAGTCGGAGCAGATGCATGGCCGTCGGGACTCCATGTGTGGAATGGGAATAGTGCGCCCAGCACACCGAATCCCAGGAAAATAAGCGGGAAGAACAGGTGCTGCATCGTATCGGGAATATGTAGTTTGGCTATCTCGAGCAGATTCATTGTCTCGCCTCCTGCTCCATAGAAGATACCCAGAATACCTATTAGCAGGAAAGCAGAACCGCCCATCAGCATCAGGGTAAGTTTCATGGCTGCATATTCTTTACGACCGCTTCCCCATATACCAATCAGCAGGTACATCGGGATAAGCGCTACTTCATAGAACATAAACATGGTGAACAGGTCTGTTGAGATAAAGAATCCGAACACTCCCAAACTCAGCAGTGTGAACCATAGGAAATACTCTTTGGTGAGGGGCTGAAGTTTCCATGATGCAAATGTTCCGGTGAATACAATGATAGCGCTCAGTAGTAACATGGCTACGGAGATACCGTCCACTCCGATGGAGTAACATATATGTAAGGGGGCATACCAGGATATACTGTCGGTAAACAGCATTTCTTCCATGGCACCGGCTTGGCGGAGTCCTATATAATCAATGGTGAGGTAGACAGACAGTGCCAGCAGCAGGGAAGCTCCGGTAACCATCACGCCACGTACTTGATTGACGCTGCGCGAAGCCCAAAGCCCCGCGAGCATCAATAAAGGAACTATGATGAAAAAACTTAGTATGTTCATTTGTATACTTAATTATTCGTTTGGCTGGTTAAACTAATAGTATCAGCGTCAGTATCAAGGCTCCTGCGAGGAACCAAATACTGTATTGCTGTACATTTCCGCTTTGCATATCACGTATCTCATCGGCTGTGGCGTGGGTGCTCCAGGCGGTGAAGTTGAAGAACTGGTCGATGACGTGACGGTCCCACCATGCTATCGGAGTACTGATGCACCGGAATATAATCTTCTTGGTGAAGAACATCCAGACTTCGTCCATGTAGAAGCGGTGATAGGCAGCTGTGTGCAAACGGCTGAAGGTGTGTGCCAGCTTGTCGGCGACAGGCTGTTTGGGACCTGCATACATCCATGTGGCAAGACCGATGGACAACAGTGCAATAATGATACTTGTTGTGGCTACCTGCATATCCAGGTGGATGGTATAAGCCTCTCCGTTGCTGCTGATTAAATTACCGAACGGGATGAATCCCGCCACACAGGTCACGGCTGCCAAAAACAGTAACGGGAAAGTCATGGTAAGCGGTGCTTCATGCGGAGTATGTGCAGCGTGGAGGGTTTTGTTTTCCGTGCCCCAGAAAATGCCATAATACAGACGGAACATGTAGAACGCGGTCATCGCAGCTATACCTGTCATTATCCAGCCCATGACCGGGCTGAACCGGAAGCAGGCGGTCAGGATTTCGTCTTTGGAGAAGAATCCCGAGAAAGGCCAAATGCCCGAAATGGCAAGGCAGGCTATCAGAAATGTGATGTGGGTGACAGGCATGTATTTGCGCAACCCGCCCATCGCGCTCATTTCATTGCTGTGTACGGCATGAATGATGCATCCTGCCCCCAAGAAGAGTAATGCCTTGAACATGGCGTGAGTGAACAGATGGAACATGGAGGCCATGTAGCCCAATCCTCCTTCGTGGGGATTCATCGAGGTGCAAACGCCCAAGGCAACAATCATAAAGCCTATCTGTGAAATGGTGGAGAAAGCAAGTACACGTTTGATATCGCTTTGCACACAGGCTACACTGGCAGCATAGAATGCTGTGAAAGCACCGATGTAGGCTGTCCAGTGGAGTACTTCGGGAGCGTAACCGATAAACAACGGGAACATACGGGCTACCAGATATACACCGGCTACCACCATGGTGGCGGCATGAATCAGGGCACTGACCGGAGTAGGGCCTTCCATGGCATCGGGCAGCCAGATGTGTAATGGGAACATGGCGCTTTTTCCGGCTCCGCCGACAAACATCAGCCCCAATGCCAGTGGAATCATTGTTCCTGCTGCAACCAGAACGCTTGCGGCAGGAGTGAAAGAGAATGTTTCTGCGTAGTAGCCGTAGATGAGGATACCAATCAGAAAACCGAGGTCGGCAAAACGGGTGACGATAAATGCTTTTTTGCTGGCTGCGATGGCTTCTTTCTTGGTATAATAGAAACCGATGAGCAGGTAAGAGCTGACGCCCACCAATTCCCAAAAGACGTACATTTGGAAAATATTGGTTGCTACTACCAGGCCCAGCATTGACATGGTGAAAAGACTCAGAAAAGCATAATAGCGCTGGAAGCCTTTTTCACCTTTCATATAGCCGAAGGAGTAGATGTGTACCATCAGTGACACGGTAGAAATCACAACCAGCATCATGATGGAAATAGGATCGAGCAAAATGCCCATATTGATATGAAGGTCGGCTGTGAACGGCAACCATTCAAAGTTGTAGGGCATGAGGGTGGGGAAGGTGCCTGCTGCCGTACGGCCGCCTGTGAAATAGTGAAAGGCGGTGAGGTAGGAAAGCAATGCCACTCCTGTCAGTGAAGCTGTGCCGATGGCACCTGCCACGCTGTTCTTCATGCGCATACCTGCCAGTCCCAGTATCAGAAAACTGAGGAAAGGAAGGATGAGGATTAGAATAGTATATTCCATAATCAATTTTTCATTTCATTTAAGTTCTTCACTTGTATGTTTCGGATGTTACGATAGATATTGATGATAATGGCAATAGCTACCGCTGTTTCCGCAGCACTCACTCCGATGGCGAACAGGGCGAAGAACACTCCTTCCAGTTCGTTGGGGAAGAGGTAGCGGTTGAACACGGCGAAGTTGATATCGACGGAGTTCAAAATCAGTTCCACACTAATCAGCATGGCGAGCAGGTTGCGGCGGGTAAAGAAGCCATAGATGCCTGCAAACATCATAAAGGTGGAAACCACCAGGTAATATTCCATGTGTACCATAATCAGACTTATCTTTTACGTGCAATCATTATACCTCCCACAATACAAGCCAGCAACAATATGCTGATGACTTCGAAAGGCAGTACATATTGATATTTTCCCATTCCCATCAGGGTGTGGCCGATGGTCTGCACATGCAGTTCGCCGGGAGTGAAGTGGGAGGGGAGAAACTCGTTTTTCAACATAACAAACAGGCAGATGCCCAGCCCGGCAAGGGTGGAAACAACTCCTGCCACCATTTTACCGTTTTTCAGCCGTTCGGACTTGTCTCCTTGTGAGGAGGTCAGCAGAATACTGAAAACATAAAGTACCGTGATGCCGCCGGCATAAATCAGCAATTGGACGGCTCCCAAAAACGAATAATTGAGCTGGAAGTAAATGCCTGCCGTGCCGAATAGTACAAACAGCAAATAGGTCGCTGCGCGCAGAATGCGTGATGTGGTGACCGCCAGTACCGAACAGACAGCGATAAACAATGCCAGCACAATGAATACAATTAGTTGTAGTGTCATAATATCGTTTGTTTTTTTATTTCTTATTCAGGATGAGAACCAATTTGCTGCGGTCGAACACTGCATTTTCAAATTCTGTATCAAAACAGATGGCATCGTGCGGACAGGCATTGACGCAGAGTTGACAGAACATGCAGGCGCCCAAATCATATTCATATTTCACCAATGTTTTTTTCTTCTTACCTGTTTCTTCATCAGTCTGTGTTTCGCTGGTGATATGAATGGTGTCGTTGGGACAGGCCATTTGACAAAGCCCGCAGGCAATACATTTATTGTTCCCGTTTTCGTCTGCCGGCATGACGAGACGCCCGCGAAAACGGGGAGAGATTTCCAGTGTAGCACGGTTCTCGGGATACTGCTCGGTTACTTTCGGAGTGAAAAATTCCCGTCCGGTGATTTTCATTCCGGTGAGCAGTGTACCGATACCGTGCAACAGTCCTCCTATATATGAACGTTTTTCTTCTTTCATTAGAAATGCAATTTAAATACAACAATAATAACCATCAGCAACAAATTGCAAAGACCTATCGGTACCAGGTATTTCCATTCCAGTGTAAGAATCTGGTCGATACGTAAACGAGGGAAAGTCCATTTTATCCACATCAGCAGCCAGACAATAAAGAATGACTTTGCAAAGAACCATACAAATCCGGGAATATAGTCCATGACGGTATTGAAGCCGTCCAAGCCGGGAATATGCAACGGCATCCAGCCGCCCAGGAAGATAGTGGCGGCTACTCCGGCAATAATGAACAGGTTGACAAACTCTGCCACATAGAATAAACCGAAGTGCATACCCGAATATTCGGTGTGATATCCGGCTGTCAGCTCACTTTCGGCTTCGGGCAAGTCGAATGGACCACGGTTTACCTCTGCATTGCCGGCTATCAGATAGATGATAAAGGCAATCATTGCCGGGATATGGCCTTTGAAAAGGAACCAGCCGTCGGCCTGGCGTTCTACGATTTCTGAAAATTGCATGGTATCGGTCAATACGACAATGGTGAGAATGCTCAGTCCGACAGACAGTTCATAACTGATCATCTGTGCACCGCTTCGCATGGCACCGATTAGTGAGTACTTGTTGTTGGAACTCCATCCGGCAAGCAGGATACCTACCACACCGATGCTGGAGGCTGCCATCAGGAAAAAGATGCCGACATTGAAGTCGAGCACTTCCATCCCTTTGCTGAAAGGCAAACAACTGAATGACAGGATAGATGCCAGTATCACAATATAGGGAGCGAGGTTATAAAGGAAATTGTCGGCGTGACGAATGGTGATGATTTCTTTTATCAACATCTTGAATACATCGGCAAAGACCTGTATGGTGCCCCAAGGTCCTACACGCATCGGTCCCAGGCGACACTGGAATGCTGCACAGACTTTTCGCTCCATGAATATCATAATGATAGCAATCACTGCGTAGGCAAGCATGATGCATACGCCGATAGCCACACACTCTATAAATACCGCCAACCCTTCGGGCATGAAGGAGGTAAGCATTGAGTGTATCCATTGGGTTACTATACTAAAATCAAACATATATTATTTCGTTTCGTTTTATTATTAATCTTATCTGTCTATGTCCGGTACCACGTAATCCACTGTTCCGCCGATGGCAATGAGGTCGGCTATCTTGGCACCGCGGCACATGGTTTCCATTGCCGAAACCAATGGCAGTCCGGTGGCACGGAACTTCAGACGGTAAGGATATTTATCTCCACGACTTTCCAAAAAGACGCCGAACTCTCCACGGCTGCCTTCCACCGCAGCATAATAAGAACCTTCGGGCACACGGATAATCGGTTTCATCTTTTGCTGAAATGCTCCTTCAGGAATATTATCAATCAACTGTTCGATGATGTTCATACTTTCCATGATTTCTTCCATACGTACCATGTAGCGTGCGAATGAATCGCCTTCGGTATGGACAATTTCCTTGAAGTCGACTTTTCCATACATAGAGTAGGGATGGCGTTTGCGAGTATCGCAAGCCCAACCGCTGGCGCGCCCTGTTCCCCCCGTTGCACCAAAAGAGATGGCGTCTTCGCGACTGAGCACTCCTACACCTTTCATACGTTCCTGTGCGATGACATTGCCGGTGAAGACTTCATGATACTCTTTTAATGTCGGACGGAGATAAGCGATAAAGTCTTTTACCTTTTGCACAAAGTCCGGCGCGATATCGGCCTGCACACCGCCGATGGTATTATAGTTCTGGATTAAGCGACCGCCGGTGGTTGCTTCGAAGATGTCCAGAATCTTTTCGCGGTCGCGGAATCCGTAAAAGAAGGCAGTTAGCGCGCCCAAGTCCATGCACAGACAAGAAAAGAAAAGCAGATGTGAATCAATGCGTTGCAGCTCGTCCATGATGGTGCGGATATACTGTACACGTTCACTCACTTCCACACCCATTGCCTTTTCGATACACATGCAGAGTGCATGGCGGTTTTGGTGTGCGCCCAAATAATCCAACCGGTCGGTTAAGGCGAGTGTTTGGGGATATGTCAGACTTTCGCACATCTTTTCGATGCCGCGGTGGATATATCCGCAGTGTACATCCAGTTTCTTTATAATCTCACCTTCCAGTGACACGCGAAAGCGGAGCACTCCGTGAGTTGCCGGATGCTGCGGACCTATATTAATAATGTATTCATCTTCGTCGAAGATGGTTTCTCGTTTTTCAATTACGCTGCCGTCATGCTGTACTTCCATGTATTGGGTGGTATCGACCGGCTCCTCGTTGGTCATCCGCAGCGGGTTGAGGCTTTCGTCATAATCTTTGCGAAGCGGATGGCCTATCCAGTCTTCACGCAGGAACAAGCGGCGCATGTCGGGGTGTCCCACAAAACGGATGCCGAAGTAATCATACACTTCACGCTCGTTGAATTCTGCGCCTTTCCAAATATCGCAGACTGTAGGCAATTCAGCTTTCTCGCGGTTGGCAGTGACAGCTTTAATTACTTTGTTCTCGCCGGTAGCTGTCTTTTCCAGATGGTAGACTACTCCCAATCCTTCTTCTCCCCAGTCCATTCCGGTGAGTGAACGCATAAAGTCATAGCCTTCCGCGCGTAACTTTTGCATCTCGGTGCGGAGTTCGTTAGGTTCTATTTTGATAATATCATCCATAAGTTATTCCTTTTGGGGTTCTTCTTCCTTGCGGTTTACTCCGCCAAAGAATTTTTCCAGTTTTACTTTACGTTGCAGTTGCATCATGCCATATAATAAGGCTTCGGGCCGTGGGGGGCATCCGGGAATATAAACGTCTACCGGTAATATTTTGTCAACTCCGTTCAGCACATGGTAGGATTTTTTAAACGGACCTCCGCTGATGGCGCATCCGCCCACTGCAATCACATATTTGGGGTCTGCCATTTGGTCATAAAGACGTTTTAATACCGGTGCCATTTTGTGTGTGATGGTTCCGGCTACCATAATCATATCTGCCTGGCGCGGACTGGCGCGGGCTACTTCAAACCCGAAACGGGCAAAGTCATACCGGGCAGCACCGACTGCCATAAACTCAATTCCGCAGCAACTGGTTGCAAAGGTAAGCGGCCACAGCGAGTTGCTGCGTCCCCAGTTGATAAGGTCATCCAAACAACCGATAAGTACTTTTGTACCTCCTTCATTAAGTTGTTTGACCATGTTCTCCAGATACTCATTATCTTTGAAATCTTCATAAGGGATAGATTTTATGACCGGTTTCTTTATTTCCATTCCAATGCTCCTTTCTTCCAGGCGTATGCCAGGCCTAATATGAGTACTACAATAAAGAAGAAGATGCTGACTAAACCGTACACTCCTAAATCCTGAACGACTGCCGCCCACGGAAAGAGAAATACCGTTTCAACATCAAACATGAGAAATAGAATGGCAAACAGATAGTAACCTACCTTAAATTGCATCCATGACTGTCCCCGGGTGGGGATACCACATTCGTAAGCCTCTCCTTTTTGCGGATTGTACGAACGGGGAGAAATGGCACGGGCAATACCCAAAGCCACGGCAACCAGTGCAATTGCCGTCAGGATAACGACAACTAATAGTGTAAAATACATATCTAAACTTTTTTTTGATTAGACAAAAAGTGAATGAACACAAAGCCCACTTACATAACGCTTAATGCAAGATACTTTGTTTTGGCTTTTAGCTTGAAGGCTTTATAAAATTAAATAATGATTCGCCGTAGTGCATAGATATAGTAATCCACGGCATGCGAGTAATGTGAAATGGATGAATGAAAATGTATGTTGTTTGTTTGTAGCTCTTGTTTCCAGAAATCATTCAGTGTAGCAAGCAGACGGAGAGCACATTTGGATTTGGAAGTCAAATCCGGATTGTCAAGAGCAATTGCTACTTGTGGCATATCGGCAAAACGGTTGATAAACAGGAAATCCATGGTCTTTTTACACGGACTTTGTGTTTGCTGATAAGAAGAGGTTACGTTTGATTTCTGAAAGAATGAACTCTTTACTGACGCATACTCTTCTTGTCCCGCTGTTGTTATCAAGAGCAGGAAAAATAAAAGAGAAATAAAGATCTTCAGTATATTGTTCATAATGATGATTTTTATTTAGAGGTCGCAAAGTTAGCCATAAATTTGGAATTCTATCATTATAAATTGTTTTTTTTCTCTTCTCGTGAATGGAGAGGGATTTCCGTACTTCTTAGTGTTTCTTCCAGAATCCGGGAGTAAACAACAGTAAGACGGTAAATAACTCCAAACGGCCGATGAGCATAAGTAACGCACTGATCCATTTGGCCATATCGGGTAATCCGCTCCATGAATAAGAAGGTCCGCACTTGCCTATACCCGGTCCGACATTGCCTAAACTGGAAATTACGACACTGTATGCTTCTTCAAATCCTACTCCTAATATCATAAGCAATAGCCAACCAATAAAGACAATAGCTATATAAAGGAAGGTAAATGCCAATATAGCCGATTTGGTTGTAGAAGAAATTACCTGACGGTTGATGCGGACCGGCAAGACTGCATTAGGATGGATGATTCGTTTGAATTCGTTTCTTGATACACGGCTCATGATGGCAATACGAATACATTTTATACCTCCGGAAGTGGAGCCTGCACATGCTCCGAAAAGCATGATGATGCACATCAATGTCCATAGTACCGGAACCCAGGTCATGTAATCAGCAGAAATAAATCCGGTGGTGGTCTGTAATGAGACTACTTGAAAAATAGCTTTCCGGAATGATTCTTCTATTCCCATCGGGCTGGTAAGAACCAGTGTGACGGTGGTGAACAGGGTAAAACAACCTACAGTGCCCAAATACCAATGGAACTCGGTATTCTCAATCAACCGTTTGAACTTTCCTTTCAGAAAGAATAGAAACAGCAGGGTAAAGTTGATACCCGACAAAAACATGAAGAGCGTGATTACATATTCTATATAGGGAGAATGAAAAGCAGCAATGCTGTTTTGCTTGGTAGAATATCCGCCTGTAGCAGTAGTTGTTAATGAATGGCACACGCTGTCGAACACATCCATTCCACCCAGCAGTAATAAGAATACTTCTGCTATGGTCAGTCCCAAATAAATGCTCCAAATCCATTTGGCGGTCACACCGATACGGGGATGTACCTTGTCATGGGTGGGACCTGTAGCTTCGGCTGCAAATAGCTGTACACCGCCTACTCCGAAAATGGGTAACACGGCGATGGTAAAGAATACAATCCCCAGTCCTCCAATCCATTGGGTCATGCTTCGCCAGAAAAGTAATCCGTGGGGCAATGATTCGATATTATCCAGAATGCTTGCTCCGGTAGTGGTGAATCCCGACATGGTTTCAAAAAAGGCATCGGTGATGCTGGGAATGTATCCGCTCAGATAAAACGGCAACATTCCGAACAGGGAAAAGAAGATCCAAGCAAGAGATACTACTACATAGCCATCGCGGCGGCTGATTTTCCTTTCGGCGTTCTTTCCGAAGATAGAGAAAACAATACCTGCTCCTGCTGTGATAGCAGCGGAAGAAAGGAATGCGGTTAAATCTGTTTCCTTATAATATATGGCGAGTAATGCGCATAAAATCAAGAATCCCGCTTCAATGAAGAAAAGGGAACCCATGATTTTGCATATCATTTTAGAGTTAATCATCAGTTGAAGAATTTTTCTGCTTTCTTAATCATCATTCCCAAACAGAATACCACTACATGGTCTTCCGGTTGGATGATTGTATTACCTGTTACCAAGATACCTTCTCCATTTCGGATTAGTCCGCCGATGGTAACCCCTTTGGGAAGTCCCATGTCCTTAATGGCGTCTTTTGTAATACGTGAACCGGCTTTTACTGTAAATTCGGCAACATCTGCATTGGCAAAAGTCAGACATTTTACATTGGATACGTCGGCATCCAGCATCATTTGGTAAATATGGCTGGCAGCAATCATCTTTTTATTGATGACCGTGCCGATATCCAGACTTTCTGCCATACTGATATAATCAATGTTTTCCACCTCGGCAACCGTCTTGGTAACACCCATTCTTTTGGCGGCGAGGCATGCCAGAATATTTGTTTCCGAATTATCTGTCAATGCGACAAATGCTTCGGTGTTGCGAAGTCCTTCTTCCAATAGCAAATCCATATCCCGACCATCTCCATTGATAATCATGACTTTATCGTCTACTACTTCTGTCAGCCGGTTACAGCGGTTGATATCGTTTTCGATTATTTTGACCTGCATATATTCAGGTACATATTGGGTTGTACGGACGGCTATACGGCTGCCTCCCATGATCATTACATTACGCACATCGGCATAATTTTCCTTTCCGGCTATTTTACGGATATAAGGAATATATTTTTTTGTAGTGGTAAAATAAACAATATCATGTAGCTTGATAGTATCATCTCCACGCGGGATAATTGTTTCATTGCCCCTTTTTATCGCTACAATGTGGAATGGAATATTACGTCCGCCCAGTTCGTGCAGAGGCACATTCAGAATTTCTGCCGTTTCACGCATCTTTGTACCAATCAGTACCAATGCGCCGCCACAGAACTCCCACCATTGGCGTATCCAGCTCATTTTGATGGCGTCTACAATTTCTTTTGCAGCCAGCATTTCGGGATAGATCAGTGAATGAACACCCAGATGTGAAAAGAATTCCTTATGTTTAGGCAATAGGTATTCGTAATTATCAATACGGGCTACGGTCTTTTTGGCTCCCAAATTGGTGGCCAGCATGCATGCCGTCATGTTACGGCTTTCTTCCGGCATGACTCCGATAAAAAGATCGGCTCCCGCTACACCGGCATTTTTCAGACCGGAAATGGAAGTCGGGGATGCATTGACTGTCATCAAGTCGAAGTTGGAATCTAATTTACTCAACTTCTCCTCGTTTTCATCCATCAGGATAATATCTTGTTTTTCACCTGAGAGCAGTTTGGCCAAATGAGTGCCTACGGCTCCTGCCCCTGCGATAATAATCTTCATTTTTATCTTTCTCTTTTAGAATGATACCAATACCTTATAAATACCTTCTTCATCCATGCCGCATAAACGATGCAAGTCTTTTACCGGGCCGTGTTCTACAAACTTATCCGGTAAACCGATGCGGCGAACAGTGGGAGTATATCTGTTGTCTGCCATAAACTCCAGGATAGCACTGCCCATTCCGCCTTTCAACACACCGTCTTCAATGGTGACTATTCGGCAGAAATTCTTTCCTATTTCGTGTAGCATTTCTTCATCCAACGGTTTTAAAAAGCGTAAGTCATAATGGGCAATGCTCATTTTGCTTTCGGCTTCTGCACGGGTAATTGCCTTTCGTGCCGTATTGCCAATCGGACCGATGGTGATGACTGCCATGTCTTTTCCGTCTTTCAGTTTCCGCCCTTTGCCTATTTGTATTTCTTCAAAAGAAGATTTCCAGTCCACCAGCACCCCTCTTCCTCTGGGGTAACGAATCACAAAAGGTCCTTTATCGGGCAGTTGTGCGGTGTACATCAGATTGCGCAGCTCATGTTCATCATAAGGGGATGCCACCGTCAGGTTAGGGATGGGGCGCATATATGCCAAATCGAATGCACCATGATGGGTAGGACCGTCCTCGCCCACAATTCCTGCCCGGTCAAGGCAAAGAACGACATTCAACTTTTGAATGGCGACATCGTGGATAACATTATCGTATGCACGCTGCATGAAAGACGAATAGATGTTGCAGAACGGGATTAATCCGTCTTTTGCCATACCGCCGGAGAAGGTTACGGCATGACCTTCTGCAATGCCTACATCAAATCCCCGGTCGGGCATTGCTTTCATTAATATATTCATGGAGCATCCTGACGGCATTGCCGGGGTTACTCCTACTATTTTGTCGTTTTGCTGTGCCAGTTCCAACAACGTATTGCCAAACACATCCTGAAACAAAGGGGGAAGTCCGTCGGTATCTATCACAATGCGTTCTCCGGTTTCTTTGTCGAAAATTCCCGGTGCATGCCATATGGTAGCTGCTTTTTCAGCCGGACCGAATCCTTTGCCTTTGGTGGTATGGATATGGAGCAACTTGGGACCCTGCATATCTTTTATTTCTTTCAAGACACGTGCCAGATTATTGACATCGTGTCCGTCAATAGGACCGAAATAGCGGATATTCATTCCTTCGAACACATTTTGTTGCTGTACGAGCATGGATTTCAGGCTGTTATTGAAACGAATCAGGCTCTTTCGGCGCTCTTCATTCAGTATGCCCCATTTATAGAACATTTTTGAGAGCTTATATCGTATTTTATTATAACCTTCAGACATCTGGAGGTTTAGAAGATACTGTTTCATTCCACCCACACTGCGGTCGATAGCCATATTATTATCATTCAGGATGATTAAGAGATTATTGGGTGTAGAGGAAGCATTGTTCAATCCTTCAAATGCCAGACCGCCACTCATTGATCCATCGCCGATGACGGCTACCACATGGCGGTTGTTTTCTCCATTCTTCTTAGCTGCGACAGCCATTCCGAGCGCTGCCGAAATAGAGTTGGAGGCATGTCCGCACGTAAAAGTGTCATATTCACTTTCGTGAGGAGAAGGAAAAGGGCACAGACCGTGTAATTTGCGGTTTGTACAGAAAGTATCCCTGCGGCCTGTCAATATCTTATGGCCGTATGCCTGATGACCTACGTCCCATACGATGCGGTCATAAGGCGTATTAAATACATAATGTAAGGCTACGGTCAGTTCTACCACTCCCAGACTGGAACCAAAATGTCCCGGATTGCGTGAGAGCTCATCTATTATTTTTTGCCTCAGCTCTTTACATACTTCGGGCAGTTTGTCTGCCTCTAATCGGCGCAAATCTTCCGGTGTATCTAAACTTTTCAGCAACATATATGAAGTATCCTGTTCCATTCCTATGATATGATAAATATCTTGCAAAAATAGCATATTTATGTGTATTATGATTACATTTGTCCTTAAAAAATAGATAGACTCTTATTGATATGAATTTCAGAACGCAAGTAGAACTGCCTAAAGAGGAAACAGAAATCCGTCATTCTGACCGAATTATGCTATTTGGTTCCTGTTTTGCCGAAAATATCGGAAATTTGTTGCTGGCAAATAAGTTTCGGTGTGATGTGAACCCTTTTGGGATTCTCTATAATCCTTTATCTGTGGCAGAGGCTATCCGTCAAACTCTCTCTTATAAAACTTACAATGAGGCGGATTTGTTTTGCGATAGGGCGGGATGGCATAGCTTTATGCATCATGGCTCTTTTTCAGGCAATTCGGCAGAAGAATGTTTGTTGCGGATTAACGAAAGGCTGGGGAGAGCCGCCGCGGAATTGCCGCAAACCGACTGGCTGATGATAACATGGGGAACGGCATGGGTTTATTCTTTGAAAGAGAATGGTAAGGTTGTGGGCAACTGCCATAAGCAACCGGATAAACTGTTTACGCGCAGGCTTCTTTCGGTAGAGGAGATAGTTGTTGAATATTTTGACTTGTTGAAAATGTTGCAGGAGCTGAACCCTAATCTGAAGGTGCTGTTCACCGTCAGTCCCATCCGGCACGCCAAAGACGGGATGCATGGCAATCAGATAAGTAAATCTACTCTATTATTGGCGATAGACACTCTGCAACACCATTATCCGATGTGCCATTATTTCCCTTCTTATGAAATTATGATGGACGAACTTCGCGATTACCGCTTTTATGCGGATGATATGTTTCATCCTTCGCCCATGGCTGTATCTTATATATGGAAGTGTTTCGGAGATACTTATTTCAGCAGTCAGACACGGCAGATAATGAAAGAGTGGGAAGAAATACGCAAAGGGTTGAATCATAAACCTTTTGATGTCCGTTCGGAAGCATACCGTAGTTTTTTAACTCAAATAGTGTTAAAGATAAGCAGGATGAAAGAAAAGTTCCCGTATTTTGAACTTCAAAAAGAATTAGAACAATGTCAAGCTCAATTGAAAATATAGTAAAGGCTTTGGGTGCCAAACGCTTTGGCGACCACAATGCACAGATTGATTGGATTTTAACTGATAGCCGCTCGTTATGCTTCCCCGAAGAAACTTTATTCTTCGCTTTGAAAACCAAACGCAACGACGGTCATAAATATATTCCTGATTTGTATGAGCGCGGGGTGCGTAATTTTGTAGTGAGTGAACTGCCTGAGAACAAGGAAGCTTATACTGCCGCCAATTTCCTGCAATTGGCCAATCCGTTAAAGGGACTGCAAAAACTGGCAGAAAAGCATAGGGAACAATTTCTTATTCCGGTGGTCGGCATTACCGGCAGCAACGGTAAGACGGTAGTGAAAGAATGGTTATACCAATTGCTCAGCCCGGATCGCGTGGTTACCCGCTCTCCCCGCAGTTATAATTCACAAATCGGAGTGCCGCTTTCTGTATGGTTGATGAACGAAGAAACCCAGTTGGCTATTTTTGAAGCCGGTATTTCTGAAATGGGTGAGATGGAGGCTTTGCAAAGCATTATCCGTCCCACTATCGGTATATTGACAAATATCGGTGGTGCTCACCAAGAGAATTTTTTCTCTGTTCAGGAGAAATGTATGGAGAAACTGACGCTTTTTAAGGATTGTGATGTGATTATCTATGACGGTGATAATGAACTTATCAGCTCTTGTGTCAGCAAGTCTCTTTTTACTTCGCGTGAGATAGCCTGGTCTAAGAAAGACAATGAACGTCCTTTATTTATAGAATCTATTTGTAAGGGTGAGGATTCCACCACTGTGAAATATCGTTATTTGGGGATGCCGAATGAATATAAGATACCGTTTATCGATGATGCATCGATTGAAAATTCATTGCATTGTCTGGCAGTAGCCTTGTATATGATGGTGCCTGCCGAGGACATTGCAGAGCGTATGGCGCATCTGGAGCAAATAGCCATGCGTTTGGAAGTGAAAGAAGGAAAAAATGGGTGTGTTATTATCAACGACAGCTATAATTCGGATTTGGCCTCTTTGGATATTGCACTTGATTTCATGTCGCGCCGTTCGGAAGATAAAGGTAAAAAACGCACATTGATTCTTTCGGATATGCTGGAAACGGGGCAAAGCAGTAAGTTGCTTTACCGTCAGGTGGCCGAACTGGTTCATAGTCGTGGTGTGGAAAAGATTATCGGAGTAGGCGACGAGATTCGTACAGCTTCTTCCCGGTTTGAGTTAGAGAAGTATTTTTTTCATAGCACAGAAGACTTGTTGAAATCCGACCTGTTGCCCAATCTGCGTAATGAGGTGGTCTTGATAAAAGGTTCACGCAGCTTTCATTTCGATGATATTTCGGAACGCTTGGAGTTGAAAGTACATGAGACAATTCTGGAAATCAAATTGAATGCATTGGTTGATAATTTGAATTATTATCGTAGTAAACTGAAACCGGAGACAAAGATGGTGTGCATGGTGAAGGCATCGGCTTATGGAGCCGGTTCGTATGAGATAGCCAAAACCCTTCAAGACCACAGGGTGGATTATTTGGCTGTAGCGGTTGCCGACGAAGGCTCGGACTTGAGAAAAGCCGGTATAACCAGTTCCATTATCATCATGAATCCGGAATTGACTGCCTTCAAAACGATGTTCGATTATAAGCTCGAACCTGAAGTTTATAGTTTTCATTTATTGAATGAATTGATAAAGGCTGCCGAAAAAGAAGGAGTGACCAATTTCCCCATTCACATCAAACTGGATACCGGCATGCATCGGCTCGGCTTTACACCGGATGAGATACCGGAGTTGATAGAGCGCCTGAAAAAGCAGACGGCTGTTATTCCTCGTTCCGTATTCTCGCATTTGGTGGGAAGTGATGCCGAACAGTTTGATTCCTTTACGCGTCGCCAGATAGAGGCTTTTGAGCGGGCATCGCAGGAGTTGCAGGAGGCTTTTCCGCATAAGATATTGCGCCACATCTGTAATACGGCGGGTATCGAGCGTTATCCCGGCGCACAGTTTGATATGGTTCGTTTGGGAATAGGACTGTATGGCGTAGATCCTTTTACCAATAAAATTATTCATAATGTAAGTACACTGAAAACAACGATTCTTCAGATACATGATGTTCCCAAGGAAGAAACAGTGGGATACAGCCGGAAGGGGCATTTGGAACGCGATTCCCGCATAGCTGCCATTCCTATCGGATACGCCGACGGATTAAACCGTAAATTGGGCAATGGAAATGCTTACTGCTTGGTGAACGGACAGAAAGCACCGTATGTAGGTAATATATGTATGGATGTGTGTATGATAGATGTGACGGATATTGACTGCAAAGAAGGAGACAAGGCAGTGATATTCGGTGATGATTTACCTGTAACGGTCTTGGCTGAAATTTTGGGAACCATTCCTTATGAGATATTGACAAGTGTTTCTAATCGGGTGAAAAGAGTTTATTACCAGGATTAACGAAAAAGAGACCTTAATAATCTTAAGAAGAAGGAAGAATTTACGTTTCTTTTCTGTATATTTGGAGAAACCAAAAACAGAATGCCATGAAACGTATATTCTTCCTTTTAGCATGTCTGTGTTTGCCGTTTTTCTCCTTTGCCCAGAAAGCAGGAGAGTCAAGGCAATTGACCCGGCAAGATTCCTTGCGTTTGCAGCAGTTGTTGAATGGACAAGTGGAAATCGTCATCGATGATGAAACTCAGCAGGAGATAGACCGCTTGTTTAATCCTGAGAAGTGGAAAATGAAATCTACTCCTTTCCCTAAAAAGAATATGAAGTTTGAGACAGAACTTCCCCGATATTACATTTCCCAAGTAGATACGGTTGACGGCCGTGGGTATATCCGTCTTTTGCCTTATGGTCCTTTTGAATCTCCTGAAGAAGAAAAGATTTATGTGGAGATTCCGCTTAATAAGGAATATCTGGCAGGTTATGATCCGCGGCTCGAACCGGCATCGGCAGGAAAGTTCACTCCTAGTGCTTTGATGGTGGGAGCCGGTATCAGCACCACTTTTAACGCGGATAAACTCTTGGGCATCATATTCAGCAAGAAAATGCGTGCCAAGGTAAAGAATGCCAAGGAAGCCAAGTCGTGGGAAGGATATTAGCTTGCAGGACTAAGCGTTTTCTTCCTTTCTGTTAAGCCGTTTTATGTGGTAGATTATTAGTCCCTGCCACAGTAGAACGTGGGAGTGTGTCAAAACCAAACCGGTCTATCCCATCGTCAGCTGTAGGGGCAGGGTTTGCCTGTCCGCATACACAAAGCAAACTGTTTTCGGGCGAGCGAACCTCGCCCCTATGAACGAAACGACAGCATTATCCACGTTTTGACACCGATAATCTGCCGTTCAAAAGGTCTTAGCCTTTAGTAAGGAATTGTTTCATCTGCCTGACGATTCCGGATGAGTATAGGGGTGATTTGCTTTCATTTTACTACCTTTGTATTCGAGAGAGCAAATCAAAAAAAGCATGAATGAAGAAATAGCAGAATATTACGAAGAACTATATAATCTGTGTGCCGTTGAACAAGAACAACCTTTGGCGCGCCGTTACAGACAGTTGCGTGAAGCATTGGAGCGGGTGATGAGGCAACAAATGATGGGAACAGGCTTGCAAGCTACAGATTTGGCTGCCCGTATCAATTATGTGGCGACTCAATTTGCATTGGATGGCCGGGAGCAGAACCAATTGCATACATTCCGCCTGACTTCGAATGACATTCTGAATCACCGCAAGGAGCCGTCCGAACAGGAATTCTTGCGGGACCTCCGCGCTGTGGCTTATGCCTATCGGAAGATTTTTCATGAGGATATCCCACCGAAACTTTATACGTTGCTTCCCAAGCAGGAAACGACTCCTGCGGTAAAGAGGGATAAAGAGACTCGGATTCGTCGTATCCGGGTGTGCTTTGACTATGCGGATGAAAGCTATCTGTATGTCCGGCCGATAGATGTGCTTGAAGAAGAACCGGTAAAGGTGAATTATAACAAGCCCGGTGTGAATGAGGAATTTAAAGATACGGTGGAGGAGCTTTGGCGGTATGCCCAATTGAATTTGTTGGATGTAACTGTCGATGATAATGGAGTTTATACTCCTTCTTTTATAGTACTTGAACCTGATTATCTGTTGGATATCAGCTCATTGGCAGAGTGCTATAAGGATTATGGCAGTCATCCCGCCAATTATTTTCTGAGTCGTTTGGTCCCTATTGAGAATGCCCGTCCCTTATTGTTGGGAAATATAGCCAATCTGTTTCTGGATGAATGGATATATGCAGGAGAGAAAGAACCTGATTACACTGAATGTATGAAAAAGGCTTTTCGGCAGTATCCTATCGAACTGGCAGCTTGTGAGGAACTTCGAAATCCTCAGAAGGAGAAAGAGTTTGCGCAAGACTGTAGAATGCATTTCGAACATATCCGTGAAACGGTGCAGAAGACATTTTTACAACCGGGATATAACCTTGATAAGAATGATGCTGTGCTGGAACCTTCTTATATTTGTGAGGCACTTGGCATTCAGGGGCGTTTAGACTATATGCAGCGTGACATGAGCAGCTTTATAGAAATGAAGTCGGGCAAAGCAGACGAATATGCCATGCAGGGCAGGTTGGAACCGAAAGAGAATAATCGTGTACAGATGTTGCTTTATATGGCGGTGCTGGAGTATAGCATGGGGCAAGAGCGTCGCAGTATGCATCCCTATTTGTTGTATACCCGTTATCCGTTGCTTTATCCGGCACGTGCATCTTGGGCACAAGTGCGGCGTATCATTAATCTGCGCAACTGCATTGTGGCTTCGGAGTATGGTGTGCAGTTGCATAATCATCCTTCGTTTACCCAACGGCTGTTGGCACAGATCAATCCTTCTGTTCTCAATCAAAAAGGGTTGCAGGGGCGATTTTGGGAACAGTACTTGAAGCCTTCCATCTCCCGTTTCGGTGAGCGCATGGAACAGCTTACTCCTCTGGAACGTACTTATTTTTATACGCTTTATAACTTTATCACAAAAGAACTTTATACCTCCAAGTCGGGTGATGTGAATTGTGAAAGCAGGACGGGCGCTTCTGCTTTATGGCTCAGTACGCTGGATGAAAAGCGGGATGCAGGAGAAATTTTATACGATCTTACTATTGTTGAGAACCATGCATCGCAGGCTCATAAGGCTTTTATTATTTTGTCTATTCCTCAATACGAAGAAACTTTTCTGCCTAATTTTCGTAATGGAGACGTGGTGGTGCTCTATGAACGCAATAACGGTACGGATAATGTGACCAACAAAATGGTATTCAAGGGAAATATAGAATCCATAACCGATAATGAATTGCGCATTCGTCTTCGGGCGGCACAGCAGAATCCGTTGGTGTTTCCAGAGAACAGCCGTTATGCCGTGGAGCATGATACGATGGATACTACTTTCCGAAGCATGTATTTGGGATTGTCTTCCTTTATGGACGCGAACCCTGAGCGCAGGGAGTTGTTGTTGGGGCAGCGTCCTCCTCGTTTTGATATGGCTTATGAAGACAGGATAGCCCGGACGACCGATGACTTTGAACGGGTGGCGCTGAAAGCGGAGGCTGCCTGTGACTATTTCTTGTTGGTGGGGCCTCCGGGAACCGGAAAGACTTCGCGTGCCTTGAGGAGGATGGTGGAGCATTTTTATGCTTGTCCTTCCACACAAGTGCTGTTGCTGGCTTATACTAATCGGGCGGTGGACGAGATATGCCGGTCGCTTTCTGCCATTTTGCTGCAAGTGGACTATATACGGGTGGGGAGTGAATTGTCTTGTGATGCGCGTTTTCGCAAACATCTGTTGGAAAATGTGCTGGCAGAATGCAACAATCGTCGGGAGGTAAACATCCGCATGGCAGATTGCCGTATTTATGTGGGAACAGTTGCATCTATTGCATCTAAACCGGAACTGTTCAAACTGAAGCATTTTGATGTGGCAATTGTTGATGAGGCTACACAAATATTGGAGCCTCAGTTGTTGGGAATCCTTTGTGCGCGGTTTAAGGACGGACGTAACGGAATAGGGAAGTTTATCCTGATTGGTGATCATAAACAATTGCCGGCTGTGGTGTTGCAGAGTAATGAACAGTCTGAGGTGCATGATGAAGGGTTGCGGCGGATAGGGCTTTATAACCTGAAAGATTCTCTTTTTGAACGGCTTTATCGTTTTCATTTGCAGGAGGAGCATTGCCGGGCGGTGGATATGCTTTGCCGTCAGGGACGCATGCACCCCGGAGTGGCATCATTTCCTAATCGAGAGTTTTATGCCGGAAAGTTAGAAGCACTGGGTTTGCCGCATCAGTTGGAGAATGTCGATGCTCCGGTTCGGTTTATTCCTTCGAAGCGGGATACGGAAAGTGTTTCGGGGAAGACGAACCGGAATGAAGCGCGCATTGTTGCTCAATTAGCTGCTGATGTGTATCATCTGTATAAGGAGACTTTCGAGGTCAACCGCACCTTGGGAGTGATCACTCCTTATCGTAGTCAGATTGCATTGATTCGGAAAGAAATTCAGGCATTGGGAATATCGGCTTTGAATGAAATATCGGTTGATACGGTGGAGCGTTATCAGGGAAGTGAACGCGATGTAATCATTTATTCTTTTTGTGTGAATTATCTTTATCAGTTGAAGTTCTTGCCTAATCTGACGGAAGAGAACGGAGTATGGATAGATCGTAAATTAAATGTGGCATTGACGCGTGCCCGAAGGCAGTTGTATATAACGGGAGTGCCCGATATATTGAGCCATAACCTGATATATCGTCGTCTGATACAGGCAATTAATTAGGGAAATCCCTACCTGTTTGTAGGGCTTTTCCTTTTAATGTATTTTTTTCTTTTCCTATTTTTGTAGTGTTCTAAAATCAAGGCACTATGAAACGATACATTCATTTTCTCTTAGTTGCAATGCTGGAATGCGGAATCATGTTTTCGCAGAATAACCGGCCATTGAGTCCGATGCTGAATATTTCGGGTGAGTTTAAGCGGGACTATAAAGATGTGAAGAAAGGTACGGCTTGTATTTTGCAGCGCGTTATCAAGTTGAAAAAGCCGATTGGTCAGGAAGAGTCTACATTACAGGCAGTGGTGGTGGTCGGCGGGGTGCAGGTAGGCATTCCTATGGAGGAATTGGATGTACTGAAGCTTATTCCCGCAGATAAGACTTCATTTTGGCAGACTGCACAGCTGTCAAACGATTTAATCTCTTATTATGAAAAGAAAGGCTACCAAGGGGGAATGCGGCAAGAGCAGGCTCGTGAAGCGGATGATTATATGAAAGAACTGGAGCACGCTAAGCTTTTTTATGATGATGCTGCAATAGAGGATTATTTGCAATGTATGCTGTTAAGTATCATTCCCGAAAAGATGGCTGTCCTGCGTGAAGGAACTCCGTTGGTGCGTGTATTGAAATCTCCGGCTCCCGATATGTTGATGTTGGGTAACGACTGTCTGCTGGTTTCTACGGGAATGTTGACTGCTTTGGACAGCGAAGAGGAATTATATGCAGTGATGAGCCGTGAAGTAGCCCATTATGTACTCGATCATGCCATTATCACCGTGAACAAGAATATTGCCCGTGCCAAGCGTGCACAGTTCTGGGGAGCTGTAGCGGACGGAGTGGTTGCCGCTACAGAGGAATATCTGTACGATCGTTATGATTATTATGTTCCCGGGCTGGTCTTTGCAACAAATGATGTCGTTCAGGCATTGGTGAATGATAACATTGCCAATCGTATGGGGTTGGATTATTCGGAAAAACAAGAGAAAGAAGCCGACCATATAGTCATGAACTTTATGGTGCTGATGAAAAAGAACAAGGATGCAATGGTTTCCGCTTTGAGTAAAATCAATCAATACTATCAGCGTAATAAAGATGTAGAAGCATTATCCAAGTATGGTGCGTATGGTTCATTGCCCGAAAGGGTAGGGAAGCTGGGTAAGTTTACTCCATTGGATGAAGACCGGAACTATTTAAAGAAAACTTCTACAGTGGTCAGCTATGAAGCCGGTATGATGGATTATAATAAGAAATATAATGAATCAAGGCGTTTGGCTATGAAGAATATCAATAATGCGATGGCTTGTTCGGATGATTATCTGATGGTGGCACGCAGCATTATGAAACTATCCAATAGCAAGGAAAGCAATGCTGAATGTCTGGAGTATCTGAATAAGGCGGATGAGACGTCTAAGATAACCAATGTGAATATTTGCAAGATGAAGATATTATTGTTGCTCAGGGAAAACAAACAGGCGGATGCCGTTCATTTGTTGCATGAATACCAGGACATGTTGAACGCAATGTATCAGCAACCCCATACTCAGGAAGATGCACAATGGATTGCCGGTGAGCACACTTGGGCAGAGAAACTGCTGGACAGGACGTATATCATGTAAAAGACTATAAATCAGAGAATGCAACACTAAAACTAAACAGAAAATGAGGGGACCGAAAGTAAAATGGTCTATCAAATAGTCAACTGTAGGGGCAGGGTTTGCCTGCCCGAACCGGTGGTTACAACTTTGGGAGTAATACACAAAGCAAGCTGTTTCCGGGCGAGCGACCTCGCCCCTACGGGTAAAATGGCAGCATCATCCACGTTTTGGCATACCCCTCATTTATTATTGAGCATCATGAATCGGCCGATTGAATGTTAAGCATCGACAGGTTTATATTTCGGTACTAATATTTTCATTATTATCCAACCTAGCAGATAGGCTACTGCACAGATGCAGAAGATAATGAAATAACCGGCAGGTTTTCCTTCAAATCCCATAAACTTCATATTGGTTTGTGCGGCATAGTCGAATAATCTGCCCGATCCCATATTAATAAGGAATGAGCTGATGCCGCCTGCCATACCGCCGATACCTACAATAGTGGCAATGGTGCTTTTGGGAAACATATCGCCTACTACGGAATAAATGTTGGCAGACCAAGACTGATGGGCCGCTCCCGCAATGCCGATGATAATAATCGGGTACCAATAGGAATAGTTGCCGAGCGGTTGTGCAAATAATGCCAGTAAAGGGAATAAGGCAAAGATAAACATCGCCTGCATGCGGGCGGCATACGGGTCCTTTCCGGTTTTATTGATAATGATGGTAGGCAGTTTGCCGCCATAGATAGACAACATGGTGATGGCATATAAAACGAAAATCAACAGTTGTGCCGTGCCGGTGTCGGAAGCAAATCCATATACGTCCGAAATATAGGCAGGCGCCCAAAAGAGAAAGAACCACCACACACCGTCGGTCATGAACTTGCCAATGAATACGGCCCATGTTTGAGGGTATTTGAAACAAGTCCAGAAAGGGATTTTCTTATTGTCGAATTCATTGGCGCTTGCCTGTTGTTCGGTTGTCTGGTTTTCGTCGTTATTGTCTTGTTCGATGTATTCAAGTTCTGCTGTATTGACGCGTGGGTTGGCTGCCGGTTTTTTGTAAAGGAACATCCAGCATCCCATCCAGATAAATCCCAATCCGCCAATGACAACAAATGCCATTTCCCATCCATTGCCAATACCGATATTCTGGAAATAGCGTGCTAATGTCGGGATGGTAACGGGGGCGGCTAAAGCTCCGATAGTAGCTCCGGCATTAAAAATGGAAGTAGAATAAGCGCGGTCTTTCTTAGGAAAATATTCAGCAGTTACTTTGATGGCGGCAGGGAAGTTGCCGGCTTCACCTATTCCCAGCACGATGCGTGCCGCAATGAAATAATACACGCTGGTGATGGCAATGGTAGAAGCAACAGCTCCGGTGGCGGAGATCATTTCTCCTGCATTGTGTATACCCAGTGTCTGTTCGGTTGCCCAACCGCAAAGTGCATGCATACAGGCCCCCAACGACCATACAGCGATAGCCCAGAGATAACCTTTTTTGGTACCCATCCAGTCAATGAAACGCCCGGCAAATAAGTTGGCAATGGCATATACAAGAGAAAAAATAGCTGCGATATCTCCATAGTTTGAATCTGTCCAATGGAATTCGGGAGCGATGAAATCTTTCCACGTCAACGACAGTACCTGTCTGTCCAAATAGTTGACGGTAGTGGCGAAGAATAACATGGCACAGATTATCCATCTGAAGTTTGTCATTTTCCCGGTAGAACTTTGAGATGTACTCATAATAATAGATTTAGTAGATTATGTTTTTCTTAATGGCACAAAAGTAAGTATTATTCGGTCAACAATGATAAAAAACAAATTTGTCATTCCAAAAGTGCCGAAGAATCTTAATCATAATAATGAAAGCTCTTCATCACATTCAGAATGACAAACATCAATGAGAATCAGACGAGAGTAGAATCTGTTTATTTCATTTCTGTATATTTGATTTCATCCTTGTCACTGTATTTCAGGTTCTCGCCTGCCATACCCCAAATAAAGGTATAGTTGCTGGTTCCGGCTGCTGCATGGATAGACCATTCGGGAGAAGTAATAGCCTGTTCGTTGTGCAGCCACACCAGACGCTCTTCTTGCGGTTCACCCATTAGGTGGCAGATGGCATTTCCTTCGGGCAGATTGAAATAGAAATAGGCTTCCATACGGCGTGTGTGGGTATGTGCCGGCATGGTATTCCATACAGAACCCGGAGCAAGTTCGGTAAGTCCCATTTGCAGTTGGTTTGTACCACCGTCTTTTACTCTTTCCAATACATCTTTCACAATCAACTGGTTTACAATACGGTCGTTGCTATCCTCCATTTTACCGTAGTGGTCAGATATAGCTAAAGCATATTTCTTGGGATTTGCCTTTTGGAGTTTGGCATCGGTTGTAATCAATTGGGTGACATATGGTTTATAAGCCGGTGCTGAATTGATATAGAACTTAGCAGGTTTGGTAGCATCGTTGCTCTTAAAAGTAACCTCTTTGTTGCCGCAACCCACATAAAGTGCCTCTTTGTATTTCATAGGATATTCTTTACCATCTACGGTCACTACTCCGTCACCACCTATGTTGATTACGCCCAGTTCGCGGCGTTCGAGGAAGTAAGTGATTTCCGGGCCCAGTTCGCGGAATGTTTCCAACTTCAGGACTTTGTTTACCGGCATGGCACCTCCGTAGATGAGGCGGTCATAAAGTGTATAAGTGACATTGATTTCATCCGGCGCCATAACTTTCTCCATCATGAATGAGTTGCGCAGACGTTCTGTATCATAGTGTTTTACATCTTGCGGATGGCAAGCTGTCTGTACTTTGTAATTTACTTGGGCAGAAGCTGTCAAAGCAGAAACGCCCAGCATCATTGCAATTGCTAATTTTTTCATTTTCGTTCTTATTTATTAGTTATCTTATTTTCTGTTTTATTATTGGGCATTTTTTACCGATTGCTGATATTTGATGATGGCACGACGGTTTAATACCATCAGAAACAGGGTTATTAATACCAGAATAGCAGAACCGATAATTTTGAATGTATAAGTCATGTGGAATATAGCCCAAGAGAAGGGGCTGGATGCAAAGTCCAATGCACCACCTTCAAAACCTTGAGGGATATTTACGGCTGCATCTTGAGTTTTGGCATAAACGTCTTGTGCGGCTTGGGTAAAATAAGGAGCCAAATCGGTAACGAAATATAAACCGATGGCCAATACAATGAATCCGATAATAAAGGTTTTAAATACGTTGCCTTTCGTAATGGGCAATATCAATGGGAATACATAGAACATACCTGCCAATGATGCCAAAGGTAAGAATTCATTGCCGGGGAGTACTACTGCCAATAACAGAGTAACAGGAATCAATAGCAGGGATACAACCAGAGTTGCAGGATGACCAATGACCAAAGCAGGGCTCATACCTATGTTAAGACCCACTGCACCTTTAAACTTCTTTGCAATCATTTCGCGGGTAGCGTCAGAAATAGGTTTCAAACCTTCAATAAACAAACCGGTGATGCGTGGAATCAATTCCATAACAGCTCCCATCTTAATGCCTAAGCCTAAAATATAAGGAATCTTGTCTACCATTTCCTGTCCGTTTTTACAAGACAGTGCGCCAATGCCACAACCTACCAGAATACCTAAGAACAACGGTTCACCCAATAAACCGAATCTCTTCTTCATGCCTTCGGCATCAATATTCAGTTTATTGAATCCGGGTATTTTGTCCAATACTTTATTGATAATAATAGCGAATGGAACAAATCCTGCACAGAAAGGCTGAGGAATGGAGATACCTTCCATCTTTTCATAAAAGCCCTGAAACTTGTCTGCTGTATAGTCTGCCAAAATCAAGGTGATGATGTAGCAGATAATGGCAGCAAAGAATCCCCACAGAATGCTGTTTGTCGCAAAATAAACTACTGCTCCGATAAAGGCAAAATGCCAATAGTTCCATAAGTCGATATTAACAGTACGGGTAGTCTTTGTTAATAACATCAATATGTTGACACCCAGGCAAACCGGAATGATAAATGCACCTACGGAAGTGTTATAAGCAACAGCGGCGGCAGCAGGCCATCCCATATCGAATACCTTTAATTGAAGGCCGTATATTTCGACAACTTTACTTAAAGCGGGTCCGAGGCTGCTGGTCAACAAGGCTGTAACAACTGATAATCCTACAAAACCTACTCCGACCAACAAACCACTTTTTAATGCTTTGCTTAATTTAATACCGATACAAACTCCTAAGATTGTAAAGATAATAGGCATCATCACAGCTGCACCCAGACCGATGATATAACTGAAAACTTCTTCCATTCTCTTGTGATTTAATAGTTAAATGAACGTGTTTCTACAATAGTATAAATTAAAAACTGCCCCAAAAATAAAACCTTTTCTCAATTAATCAAACGGGAAAACCTTAATTATTAGTAAAATGGACAATTTTGTACACTTTTTATTGTTATCGCGCACGATTTTATTGTTTTCGCACACGAAAAACCGAATGATGTATTCTCTTTATTTAGAGTAACACACTGCTTTTCTTGGTAACAATAACTTTTGTTTTATAAAAGATAGAAGGTCTGTTATTAAGGCAAAACAACTATATGGAAAGTAAATTTATCTGTAATTTTATTGTATCTGGATTGCCGGTGGTTGCTCTTCTATTGTGTATGGTTAAAAGTGTTTGATGAACAAATGTACATTTTCGGATAGGCCGGAAAGCGTTTTTGAAAAACCCTTAAGTCTCCTTTCGGAACAATCCATTCTTTTCTAAACAATCCTAAGTTCTTTATTTATAATACCTTTACAACTTTTAATGCTTGCTTTTTGAAAGGAAAGAAGATGTAGGTTTGTATTTAATCGATTGATAATGTGATGGATAAGATTTTGGGAGAGAAAAGAAAAAAAGTGCATCTCTTAGTAAGAGATACACTTTTCGCTGCAAATTTACAC
>ENA-ORTI01000819-ORTI01000819.1-human-gut-metagenome-genome-assembly--contig:-NODE-819-length-35077-cov-4.315716_pt1 | contig 35077 bp, 29 predicted proteins | sample MGYA00242071_ERZ509191 | MGnify/ENA primary metagenome ERZ509191 (study PRJEB26280, sample SAMEA2338832) | human gut metagenome | biome: human gut; feature: human-associated habitat; material: faeces...
ACAGGGCATGCAGGAACGGCCGGAAGGTACTGTACTTCACGATGAACATGCTCATTGAGAACCTGAAGCTTGTACATCTGGAAGGACGGGAGACAAACTTCTTCCGGAAACTGAACGCACATGACCTGCTGATTATCGATGACTTTGGGATGGTCAAGCTTGACGGCCAGATACAGCATGACTTTGAACAGATCATAGATGACCGGTACAACCGGAAGGCACTCATCCTGGCCAGCCAACTTCCCGTTGCAGACTGGTATGATGTGTTCCAAAGCGAACTCATTGCAGAAGCCTGTCTGGACAGAATCGTGCATAAGGCAATAAAATTTGACCTTAAAGGAGAGAGCCTAAGAAAGAAGTATTAACTTTGCCAACAACACTGAATACTAACTGGGGACTGAACGGATATCACCGGAAATGCTGAACGGGTATCCGCCGGAATATGCAATTATATCCAAGAAACTCGCTTATGGGTCTTATCTTAGCTATGTATGTATATTTGTTTTCATATAGATTGGGAACTCGTTTTATTTCTATTTGATTTTGATTGTCAAACTGTAACACTACATAATATGATGCATGCGTTGGCTTGAAGCCATATTTTTCCAGTGAATCTTTTGTCCATATCTGGAAACGTCCTTTAGCTTTCAACTTAAAGAGTTTACAGTTAACACCTCCATTGTGCAAGAGTACATATTGTATGCGTTCAAATCCAGGTTTTACAAGAAGGGAACCTTTTGAATCCCCTGCCCTTAAATAGCATATTCCTGTCTCTATCATTTTGTTGTATAAATCAGTTCTTGCATGATTGACGAGGACTGTCGGTTCATTAGGATTGGCTGCCATTTTTGCAAATAGATCTGTTGCAATGTGTATATCTGAGATTGCTTGCCTGCGTCTAATACCAATGTTAAGGAACTCAGGGCTTTGGTCTACGCCGACAAATGTTCGCCCGGTAAGATTTGCGGCAATACCAGTAGTACAACTACCTGCAAAAGGGTCTAGTATTGCTGCCCTAGGAAGGGTGGATGCCATGATTATTCGATATAATAATTGTAAGGGCTTTTGTGTAGGATGTTTGCCATATATCTTTTCCCATTGCTCTGCAGCGGACATTGTCCATACATCTTGCATTGGCTCACCATTATTCATCAGAGTCATCAACTCTTTATTGAAATAATGGTTTGCTGTTTTATTCTTGCTTGCCCAAATGATATACTCAGCTGAGAAATCAAAACGCTTGTCAGTCAACGAGTGGGGTGGATCAGGTTTATGCCAAACGATAAGATTCAAAATCTTGTAGCCAAGAATTTCCATGCAACCGGCTACTGAGAATATATTATGATATGTACCAGATACCCAAATGGTACCATTATCTTTCAGACAGTCTTTACACGCAGCTAACCACGAAAGATTAAATCTATCTTTTTCATCTGAAGAACGCACCTTATCCCATTCTCCTTTATCAAACTTTATGTACTTGCCATTTATATTGACTTTTCCATTACCTGTGGAAAGAAAATATGGAGGGTCGGCAAATATCATATCAAACTGATTGTTGAGTTGTGACATGACACTAGTAGAATCTCCACAATACAGACTGAAATCAGGGAATGATTCGGTATTATATTCTGTAAGCATCATATTACTAAACGCTGATAATGAGAATAATCGCGGATGCTATTACGTTGTGATAGATACCATTTGAAATTCTCCGTCATAATCTGATTGTCTAGAGACTCATTTTGGGTAATGGCACGGATGAATTGACCATCTTCAGTGCGCAGGTTACTAGGTACAAGGATATGGCCATCCATGTTGAATGATAGATAATGAGAGTCAAACAGTTTGTGATGATTTTGGCACAGCCATAAACCGTTTTCGCCACTTATCGCATGGTTAAACTTTATATCATCGCTAAAATGGTCGTCACGGGCTATTTCAGCTACACCCCATACATGTGCACCTTGGATAATTTCTGGTATTTCGCATCCACATAAGGCACAATGCTTTCGTCCAAGTCTTTGCAACAGATTACGTTGGTATATGGGTGAACGAAATTCATTATTTTTGGCTTGGTTAATGAATATCCTTTTTTCTAAAGTAATAGATGTATCGTGAATTTGGATATTACCTATAGCATTTATTGTATTCAAGGATGATTGGGGTAAACGAGTAAGGTCTTGTTCACAAATATTGTAAAGATCTATGGGCCTGTCTGTGATTGCTGCCACCGCTATAGCTAAAAGAGTAGATTCGTATTTACTTGCTCCATAAGTTTTTGCGTAAATCTGTACTTTGTCGGATGTTTTTGAAATGAAAGAAGAATTATTGGAGCTATTAGTTTCTCGATTGTCATTTCTTTCGTCTATCAATTCATCAACGTTTTCAAATGCATTGATACCTGCCGGATAATAGTCAAGAAGATTCAGAAAAATGACTCCAGCTGTCTTTAACAAACGAAAATAAAATAGATGATAATCTGTAAAATAGTTCCCTTTATGAGGCATGAAGTAATAGTATAATGCTTTATTTGGATTGCTGTCGGCATAATACAGGTTAATTGCAGTAGGAATACTCTGTACACTTTGATTGCGGCCTTCTACTGACACTTCTGAAAGAGATACGAAACTCTTTATGCCTCCATACTCGATGGTAATTAATCTTCCCTTATTATAAGTCGAAGTATCACGAATTATATTAAAATCATCCTGTCCGGTGACTCTAATACAAATATCTCGAAGAATTTTATATGTCAAAATTCTATCATAAAGACCTGGAGTCTTTTGAGCGTCGGGGCGATAAGTTATTATTGCTGTCATATTATCAATAGTTTTTAATCAAGACTTCATGGCGGTTATTATATCTTCCTTGAGTCGTTGCTACATCTATCATGTGGTACTTGTTTTTGTTTGTCCATTCGATGATTTCTGTATTCGTAAATTCTCCTACTTTTATAACGTATGACAACATGAATTTTGCTTTATGTTCATTGGCTATATCCAGAAATTTGCATAATTTCTGTTCATGGACAAGAGTCCATCCTTCGAATCCTCGTTTCCCATCATTGTATACACCTAAAGTTGAACGATACGGTGGATCTGCGTAAATAAAGGTCTGCGGAGTGAACTGTATATCCAGAAATTCAAAATTTGAATTCATAAACTCCACATTCTTAGTCTGCAAACTTCTTGTGAATGCGATGAACTTTGAAAGGAGATTTTCATTGAACCAGCGAGAACCTGCTGGGTTGTTGAATCCCCAATTTGTATTAAATCTTATCTGTTGTTGGAATCCATAAAGTATAAGAGTATATAGCATACGTGGGTCACGTTTTGCGACAGGAATACTGTTATACTTATCACGTAATCTAAGGAAACCTTCTTTATTGTCAGGTGAAAGATTATATTTTTTGATTTGCTTTTCTATGTACTGCAAGTAAGAGCAAGGGTCGCTATAGAAAGAGCGTATGAGCCCTTCCACAAAGGGATTGATATCGTTGTAGATGATTTTTTTCGCATCAATGTTTATCCCGACATTAAATCCTCCACCAAAGGCGTCGACAAATGTATCAATCTCTCTTTGAGGCAACTGACTTTTTATGAATCCTACCATTTTAGACTTGTTCCCAGTATAATTCAACGGTGATTCTATAATGACTCTTTCAGCTGGCTTTTTCTCTATAAAGAACAAATATTCAAAGTGTCCGTTTGCTCCTTGGCATTTGAAGTTATTGTATTTTTTATAATCAATGACCTCACAGACGTAACTGTCTTCTATTCCATAGCGTTTCATGGTGGTTTCTATGAAGTCTTTCGACATGAAACCATCATTGTTATAACTGAAAATTATATATTTGGCCTTTGTCTCAGCAATTATTTTGTCAAATAATACATGAGCATAGTAGTTCCTTGACCATTGCGAGCGCATGGGTGTTGTCGGGCGGGAACCGGTGACCTTACTTATTGTCGGATTATCATTTAATACCAATGTTTCCAATAGATGATATTGCGTTCCATATTGGTTTTGAGTGTATGGTGGATCAAGATATAAAATGTCACAATTGACGGCTGATATAATGTCTTCAATTTTCGAGTTCAGGACTTCCACATCTTCTGCGATACCAGGTGAGGCATCTATCTTACTAAACACAATAGGCTTGAGCGCTCTTTTGTCCCAATGTTTTAAAAAAGCACCATAAACGCCGGCTGTATTTGATACATCTGAAACGGATTCCAGTAGGCACGCTAACAGATAGGAAAATTCATTATCAGTAATTTTTTCTGTTTTGTACCATTCTTCTATTTTCTCCCTGAAGAAGTCTATTCGCCCGGCATTTTCTTTTGAGAAATACATTCGGTCTGAAGCACCCTGGGAATAGTTCTGATAAAAAAAGCCTTCTTTAAATCCTTTATCAGTGTTCAGAAAATCAAATGGATCAAAGCCCAACTTTTTAAAGGTACATCCATTTGCCATCAACTTCGCATGGGTAAAGACGGAAGCACATTTCAAGGTATCGTTAATAATGATTTTCTTATATATGTTTTTTACGGCATCGGCGATAGAACCCATGCCACAAAAGGCATCGCAAAATATAAGTTCGTTCTGCAATAACCCTTTATTTCTGAGCAAATCTACAATCTGATCCGCAAGAGAATCTTTACTTCCTAAATACCTCATATAGTCTATCCAGATTAATCAGTTATGTTTTCAAATTGTGTATGAATTCGTTTTCTTTGTCTATATTTTTCTTAGACATGACACATTGTTGTTTTATTTATCAGTTCTTGCACATCAACTTCCAATAGATTTGCAACTTTTACAAGAGTTGCTAAATCGGGTTGTGAGACATTAGAGCACCATTTGGAAATGGTAGATGGATTTTTGCCTAATTGTTCCGCCAGCCACTTGCCTGTCTTCTTCTTCTCAACAAGAACTAATTTAAGTCGATTTATATCTTCCATAAAATCATGATATTGAATATAACGCAAATATATTGCTTTCATTTGATATCTTGAAACATTTCTTGAAAATATTCATTTATCTGTTTTTTTTGTTTCTGTTCTCCCGATGATTGAATCAGGCTTTTCAATAAAAGACGTTATGACAAAGTCAGGAATGGTCAGTCGTCTGCAATCTTATTAACTTTAAAAATGTCCTGAAGTTCGGATTTATGCATAAATCCATAGGTTATATGCGAATATTCTGTTCTAAATAGCTATCTTTGCACGGCTTTTAAAGAAAAAGGTTATGAAGAAAGAAGATTCTCCTTTCAGGGAGCTGCATCTGTTGATGCTGCCTGATACCGGGCGTACATTGATGTATAAGGACGAACTGGTATTGGTTGATAATATTGGCATCAGTTCCGATACGGATTCCGTGTCTGATTTTATTGCGACATCTTATCCGTTCAAACTTACATTTACATTGGCGCTATTCTGTTTATGTGATACCATGCGTGTAAGATTGAACCTGAAGGAATATGTATTAGGAAAGAATGACGTATTGGTTATATTGCCTGGGTCGATAGGTGAATGTCTGGAAATAGGGACGGATACGGAGATAGTGGCTATCGGGTCGTCTACGCATCGGCTTATAGGGGAACAGCAGACGTCTTTAAGTATGGCGTTTCTGAAGTTTTTCACTTCTACCCCGCTGATACATATCTCACAGAAGGATATGGAGGAAAGTATGAGTCTGTATCATCTGATGCGTGCCAAGCTGGAGCAACCTGACTATGCCTATAAACTGGAGGCGGTAACGGGTTATTTGCAGGTACTGTTTTATAATGGCTATCAATGGATATCTGATTATAACCGGAAGAGCCTGCAACGGGTGGAAAACAGGCAGCAGCAGTTGTTTGATGATTTTCTGGAACTGGTACAGGCGCATTACAACGAGCATCGCTGTATGACTTTCTATGCTGAAAAACTTTGTCTGACTCCCAAATACCTCTCGCAGGTTATTCTGGAAGTGAGCGATCGCCATGCTACCGACTGGATTCGCGATTATGTTATTCTTGATGCCAAGGCTTTGCTGAAAAGCGGAAAATATACTGTCCAACAGGTAGGTGACTTGCTGAACTTCTCGAACGCTTCGTTTTTCGGCAAGTATTTCAAGGCAGCGGTAGGATGTACGCCCCGGAAATATATGTTGGGATAGGATGTTGCTGAAGAATGGTGACAAGAACAAATATAAATAAAGATAATTATGCTGACGATTATTTGTATTACAATTCTGGCTTATTGTATAATGGGTAAAGATATTCGTTCATTGCTGGATAAATTAGAGGGCATAGACTGGAAAGGAAAGTCTCAGGATTTGCTGAATAAGTTGAAACCGTATGCGCTGAAGGTAGGACGGATGGCCGCCAGACCTTTGCTACAGTTTTATTATGTGATGACAGACCGGAATACGACGACACTGGAACGGGCTTTGATTTATGCGGCCATCGTCTATACCATTTCACCCGTAAGTCTGATTCCAAACGCTGTATATAGACTGCTGGGAGTGCTGGATGAAGGTGCGGCTTTCCTTTATGTCTATAAGAAAGTGAAGGATAAGATAACTCCTGCAATCAACGGAAAGGTAGAAAGTACGCTGAATGAATGGTTTGGTGCGGAATATGAAATAGTAGAAGGCTGAAAAACGAACGTTCGTTTCAAAAAGAATGTCCGTTTGTCTGAATCAAAACGAACTCATGTTTTGATTCGGACAAACGGACGTTTTCATTAAAACGATTAGACGTTTTGGAAGGTGGAATTTTACTTTCCTGTCTGCATGATGCCGGAACCGGAATCCTGGTTGCTGATTTTCTTGTTTCCAGTCTTGTAATGACGGCCGAACGAGAAATTGTAGCTGAAGGTAAGGAAGGCCATCTGGGCACTTTCCTGAATATAGTTCGTTTTCCGGCTGGAGGCATAGCGGTTCCAGTTTTCCTGTTGGGTCTTGTAGTCGTTGGTGAACGGGTTAAACATACCGGCTCCTATCTGCAGGTCTTTCCACTTGTAGTTCAGCATGATAATCTGAGCGTTTTCACCACCTTTTAATGTCTCACCGCTGAACCAGTTCTGGTTGGTCATAATCTGATACATGAAGTTGAAGTTTTTCCAGCTGGCGGATACACTGGCGTCGAGCCACCAGTTGGAGTACTTGTGGTGGTAAGTGTTGCCACGGCTGATGAAATGATTCAATCCGCCGCTCACCGAGAACTGGAGGATATCGGCTACCGGACCTACACGCAGCTGTATCATCGGAGCAATGCGTTGCCAGCTTTTCTGATTGTCCCAGGTCTGAATGATTTTGTTTCCTTCCACATATTTCTCGTCCATGATGGCGTGAGGCTTGTAGTTGTAGGCTACGCTGAAATAGGTATAGAAGATTCCTGACGACCATTCGCCGTCGAGGGTATTGCTGTAATGCAGATAGGCTTCCAGATTCGGGTTTCCCCGCTGAATCTGGAGAGAGTCGATGACCTGGTCGATGGCGCTCAGGTTACCGAGCGATGGCATTTCGTTGCTGATGGAGGAACGCAGACGCAGGTAGCTCCGGTCATTAAAGGTATACTTCAGGGTCAGACGCGGATTGAACGTATAATACTGATAGAGATCTACGCTGCCTTCCTGCCGGTAGAACGAACGTGTTCCGCCGATACCCACCATATAGTCCAGCTTTTTCGCTTTTCCTCGGAGCTCGCCGTAAAGGTAAGTCGAGCCCTGTTGCATTTGGGTATGGTAATTGTGTCCGTTGATGTAGTCGTTGTTCGAGAAAGAATGGGTATGACGGATGCCGGCTCCCCAGCGCATGCCGTTTGACAGTTTCTTTTCGTAGATACCTTCGCCGATGAGGGAGTATTTCTTACCGTACACCTTGTTCTGCACATCCGTCAGCAGCACGTTGTCGCGGCTTTCCTGGTAGATGCGGTCAGAAAACTCTTTGTTGTAGGTACCTACAACATCGAAAATCAAAACCTGGTCTTTTTTCAGGTTACGCTGGTAATAGATGTCTATGGAGGGGGTATGACGGTTGGAATTTGTTTCGTCAGTCATGTCTACATAATCTGTTTCGTCTGTGCGGTTTATCAGCTGGCCGTGGTATCGCTGGATGGGACTGTTGTTTCCGGAATAGTTGACCGAGATATTCAGCTGGTACTTGTTGTTGTCTTGCAGGTTGTAGGCCACATTCAGCCATTGCTGCATCATTTTCCAGTGTGAGGGGACACCTTTTTCGTAACGGTGCAGTTCGGTACCGTTCTCCAGATTGAAATCTTCCAGGTTATCCCGATAAACTCCGTAGAAATTGCGCGGACCTCCCCAGAAGTTGGCAGAGAACTCCGATTTCTTGTGGTTGATTTTCATGCTTGCCTGATAGTTGCCCCAGCCTACATGAGGAGACTGCATGATGTCTATACCAAAACTTCCTCCTGTTTCCGGACGGCGTACAATGTAATCGATAACGATTTCTGCATTACCGTAACGGAGGCCCGGGTTGTCGTGGTATTCCACACGGACGATTTCATCCGGCCGCAAGGCACGGATTTCCTGAGCGGTTACCTTCACTCCGTTGATGCGCATCTGTACTTCGCCGTCGCCCGGTACCTTGATGGTATTGTTTACCGGGTCTACCTGGATGCGGGGAAGCATCAGTTGCTGGAGTAAGTCTACCCCGTTGGCAGAGGCTTTCTGCTGACGGTCGGACGGATAAACGATTTTCCGGTCTACTTCACTCCGTTGGGCCGAGGCTGTAACCGTTACATTGTCGATGGCAAAGGACTCTTCGTCCAACAGGATGTCACCCAGGTTGCGTGACTGGTTTAAACCGTTCAGCCAGATTTCCTGGGTGCGGTAACCCATGCTGGAAACTGACAGCCGGTAATTTCCGGCATTGATTCCGTTCAGTTCGAAATGTCCTTTCAGGTTGGAAGTCGTTCCGGTAATCATTACAGAATCAGCGGTCTGTAGGACTATGTTGGCAAACTCTACCGGCTGTCTGTTTCCGTTCTTGACGGTTCCTTTCAATTGGATGGGCTGTGCGAAACTGCCGAGGCAGATATACATCAGTACAAGGGTGCATAATGTTTTCATGTCTTTGGTCTTTTATTTGGTTTATGTCTTTCTTTTGTATGGTTAGACGATGTACTTCCTGTTTTTGTAACAGAAAAGGGAAACTTTTTTTAAAAAAACTCAGAAGACCTGTTGATGGAAAGTCCGGTAGAAAATTGTCGGGAATTTTGTTCAATTGGAATGAAGTGCTTAATTTTGCAGCCGCTTGAAGGGAATGGGACTTCCCTGTTATAAACCGCTAAGAAAAATAGCTGATAGTTCCTGTCGTGAGTCGGTTCTGTGCGCAGAATGGACAGGAGGATTGCAGCTGTATCTCACCCCTTGTCTTTGTCTGATAACATGAAGACTCACTGCTATTGATTGTCATTACAAAGTTATCGGATATATGAAAGAAAAACTGAAGAATTGTTTTCGTTGGGCCCGTTTCGAAGAAGTCGCTTTCGGGTATTGTTTGAAATGGCTTGTCTTGACTGCCGTTACCGGTGGGGTAATCGGTTCTGCATCGGCCTTGCTGCTTGTTTCTCTTGCTTGGGCTACTGATTACCGGGAGAGCCACGTCTGGATAATCGGTCTGCTGCCTTTGGCCGGGCTGGTAATCGGTCTGCTGTATCATTACCTGGCAGGCACGGCTGCCCGGGGAAACAATTTTCTGATTGAAGAAATCCGCAGTTCCCGGAATATTATTCCTTTCAAGATGGCTCCGCTGGTTTATATCGGTACGGTACTGACCCATCTGTTCGGAGGGTCGGCCGGACGGGAAGGTACGGGGGTACAGATGGGAGGGGCCATAGCCGATTTTCTGTCGCGCTTCTTCAGGGTGCATCCGTACGACCGTAAGATTATGGTACAGATTGGTATCGGAGCCGGTTTCGCATCGGTATTCGGCACTCCGTTGGCCGGTGCCGTATTTGCGTTGGAAGTCATCGTTGTGGGACGTATGCGTTACGATGCGATATTGCCCATTTTCCTTTCTGCCTTTTTTGCTGATTATGCCTGCCATGCCTGGGGAGTAAACCATGCTGTCTATACCATGAGCGAAGTGCCCGGTCTGGATGTCCGGACCTTGCTATGGGTACTGCTGGCGAGTCTGATGTTCGGACTGACTGCCATGCTTTTCTCCCGTTCCATCGGTTTCTGGAGTGGGCTGGCCAGGAAATACGTATCGTATGCTCCATTCCGTCCGTTGGTGGGAGGAGTCTGTATCGCCTTGTGTGTCTGGCTGATGGGGACGACCAAGTATATCGGGCTGGGTGTTCCGGTGATTGTCAGTTCGTTTACGGAAGTACAGATGTGGTATGATTTTCTGCTGAAGCTGTTGCTGACCACATTTACCATCGGGGTAGGATTCAAGGGGGGAGAGGTGACTCCGCTTTTCTTTGTCGGCGCTACGTTAGGGAGTGCATTGTCTGCGCTGTTGCCGTTGCCTGTCTCTTTCCTGGCTGGATTGGGATTCGTCGCTGTCTTTGCCGGAGCTACCAATACGCCGATATCCTGTACGCTGATGGGTATCGAACTTTTCGGTATCGAGGCTGGTATTTATCTGGGAATTGCCTGTGTGGCCGCTTATCTTTTTTCCGGTCATACCGGTATCTATACGGCTCAGGTGGTGGGAAGTCCCAAGCATCTGTCATACTGGAAGGCCCGGAAGGGAACAACCCTGGAGTGAGTGGACTGATAAAGGAACCCATACCTGTTTGTCTCTTTATCAGTCCCGGATTTGGAAATGGTATTTAGTATTCGTTGAAGTATTCCTGAATCTTTTTCCAGTCGTTTGTCTTGGTGAGGGCCAGCATCAGCAGGACACGGGCTTTCTGTGGATTCAGTCCTTGTGAAGCGACAAACTGGTATTCGGCATCGTTCACTTCGGCATCGAGTGAAGTCGGACCGGCAGGGACACGTGAGGAACGGACTACCAGGATTCCTTTTTTACGTGCATCTGTCAGTACCGGGAAAACGTTCTTGTGTATGTTGCCATTGCCTACACCGGCATGAACTATCCCTTGGTAACCGTTTTCCAGCATCGGAGCTACCATGTCGGCATCGATGTTGGAGTAACCGTACACGATTCCTACTTTCGGGAGCTTGTCCAACTGGCTAACATCGAAAACAGACTGTGTGGTATGCTTCTTTTCCGGTGAAGCAGTATAGGTTACCTTACCGTTCAGTACATGCCCAAGCGCACCGGAGTTTGGAGCCTGGAAGGTTTCTACACTTACGGTATTCATTTTTGATACGTCTGCTGCGCCGAGAATGTTTCCGTTCATGGCAACCAATACTCCTTTTCCTTTGGATGCTTTGTCGGCGGCAACTACTACGGCATTATAAAGATTGAGTGGACCGTCGGCACTGATGGCGGTAGAAGGACGCATGGCACCTACCAGAACCACGGGCTTGTCACCTTTTACGGTCAGATTGAGGAAATAGGCTGTTTCTTCCATCGTATCTGTTCCATGGGTAATGACAATACCGTCTATGTTCGGGTCTTTCATCAGTTGGTTGATTTTCCTGGCTAATGTCAACCAGACTTCGTCGTTCATGTCCTGTGATCCGATTTTTACGATTTGTTCGCCAGTTACATTGGCGATGTTTTTTATTTCGGGTACAGCATCAAGCAAAGAGCTGATAGCTACTTGTCCGGCTGTATAGTTGGTAGCGGTGGCAGATGCTCCGGTTCCGGCAATAGTTCCTCCGGTAGCCAGAATGTGAATGTTTGGTTTCTGCTGCGCTAAAGCCATCATTACGGAAAACAGCATTAGGATGGCTGTTGTACTTAGTCTTTTGATTGTTCTCATAAAACTTTTGTTTGATTAAAAATAGATTAGTTAATGATTGTGTGATATTATTTCCGAGATTTCAGAAAAATGAGATTATCCTTGTCGGATAAACAAGTAATTAGGTCAGAATTAATATATACTCTTATACTTTTCGGTTCTGCCATATTTATAATGTGTTATATTTTTCAAGGATATCGTCAAGTCGTTTTACTGATTCATTGAAGCTTGTATCAGTCCTGCCTGATAGGGGAGATTCCGACAAACCTTCTGACAAAGTATTTCAATGCATCGTATGGAATGATTCAGAATTGATTTCTAATATCTGAAAAATCCAGGAATGCTCAATGAAACTCCCGTGTTTCTTCTTGTATTATTAGTGTATATTATAAAAAAGATACATTTATTTGTTTAAAAAGTGAAGGAGATGTATGCGGTGGAAAGTAAGTAGGGATCTAACGATTTGGAGCGGTTTTATTTCACGAAGGTCATAGTTTTTCATTACTTTTGCATGGTCTTTAAAGAAATGAATTATGCATACGAAAGAAGAAAAGATGGAGGCATTCGGACGGTTGCTCGATGTATTGGATGAGTTACGTGTGAAATGTCCGTGGGACAGGAAACAGACCAATGAGAGCCTGCGTCCCAATACGATAGAAGAAGTATATGAACTTTGCGATGCCTTGATGAAGGATGACAAGAAGGATATCTGCAAGGAACTGGGTGATGTATTGCTTCATGTAGTCTTTTATGCGAAGATTGGCAGTGAAACCGGTGATTTCGATATCAAGGATGTGTGTGACAAATTGTGTGACAAGCTGATTTTCCGTCATCCGCATGTATTTGGTGAGGTGAAGGCGGATACGGCTGAAAAAGTTTCTGAGAACTGGGAACAGATTAAACTGAAAGAAAAAGATGGAAATAAGTCTGTGTTGAGTGGGGTCCCTCAAGCACTCCCATCTTTGATAAAGGCATACCGTATCCAGGATAAAGCACGTAATGTGGGCTTCGATTGGGAAGAACGCCAGCAGGTATGGACTAAAGTAAAAGAGGAAATCAGTGAATTTGAAGCTGAAGTGGAACAGATGGATAAGGATAAGGCAGAAGCCGAATTCGGTGATGTCTTGTTCAGTCTTATCAATGCAGCCCGTCTGTATAAAATCAATCCTGACAATGCATTGGAGCGGACTAACCAGAAGTTTATCCGTCGTTTCAACTATCTGGAAGAGCATACTATTAAAGCAGGAAAGAATCTGAACGAAATGACATTGGCCGAAATGGATGAAATCTGGAATGAAGCCAAGCGCCAGGGACTTTGATTCAGGCCTGTTTCGATAAGATAAAGAATGTCCCTTCTTTCTTTTCCTGAGGATGGAAACCGAAAAGAAGGGACATTTCTTATTATGGGTGTCTCTGTGTATAAAATTTTCCTTGATTCACCTTATTTTTCGCTCCAGAACCGTCCTTCGTTGTTCAATAGATAACGTGTCTGGGTATTCGGATCGGTCACAGTAATGCGATACAGGTTAGATGAGGCTTCCAGGTCAATCTGTGTTCCTGTTGGTAGGCCTTCACGTTCTTTGTCGGTAATCTGGAATTGGTCGATGCTTTGCAGATAACTGTGATTCTGGCCATAGGCATCCTGTTGCGCATAGAACATGGCCCACATCAGTTTGTAGATAGATGCTGGGCAGGCTGGTGACCAGTCTACTCTGATTCTGCTTCCTACCGGACTGTCTGCCAGATACAAGTATCCCCAACGGTCAGGCATATGCATATCTACTTTTCCGGTCGGTGTCCATACCCAGTTCTCTTCCGGTCCTTTCTCTTTCAGCCATTGTACGCGTGAGAAGTTGATACGCCAGATATTTCCGGCTTTCAGCGGATTCTCGAAGTTCCATGTTATGGCCTGATGAGGAATAGCCATTTCTACACTCCAATACTTATCCTTATCAGTAGGATTGTTCAGTGTTCCTTCACAATGGATGGCCAGTTTAATATCTTTGCAATCCCATGGAATGAGGAAGCTTCCACCGGTTCGGTAGGGTTTGTCGAGTATCAGGTCGAACAGTACACCACGGGCATTGGTCTCAAATTCGAAATAACCTTGTCCGTTGTTGTCCGGGTCAATGAACACTTCGAAATCGTTGTCGTAATAGATGATGGTATCTCGTTGGGTCAGTTTGGCCTTGATGTTTTCCTCTTCCAGAATAGCACCTACATACAGGTAGTCATCATCCCATAGCATTTTAGCTGTTGTCTGGTATTTGGGAGTAGGGAATCCTTCTCCGCTGATATCAACAAACGGTTCGGTAGAAGCTGCCTTCAGCCAAGAACTTTCGTCCAGCTTACCGTCTATGTTCAGTTCGCCTGTGGTACGGAAGCAGGTATAAGTTCTTGGTGCGGTCAGAAAACGTTCGTATTTTTCAAAGAGGCTTTGTGAAAGTGCCGGTAAGGCAGTCATTGCCAATAAGCAGGTATATATCAGTTTTTTCATTGTTCTTGGTATTTTTATCATTAATTGCTTTCAATGACTTGTCCTACTCCCCGATAGAGTTTGATTGGACCGTCTAGCAGGACTGCAATAACTGTGATTTGTTCATCTTGTACGTGTTCCGGAACATCGATATACAGATTGCCGGGAACTTCGTTCCAGTAATTCTTGTTGTAGACTTTATAATTCAGCATGGCGCCATTCCCTACTACCCATACACGGTTCACCTTATTCATTAGACCTTTGACCTCTATCGGACCGTTCGGACGATAAGGAAGGTACAGGTACAAGATATCTCCGGCTTTACTTAATGTAGTATATCCCTGGAAGTGCTCATTCGGAATACCGGCACGGGTATCATAGATGGCTTCTTTGTGCTTGGTAGTCCAACGGCCGAATTCTTTCAGTATGGCGACTTGTTCTTCTGGGATAGTTCCATCTGGTTTCGGACCGATATCAAGCAGCAGGTTACCTCCCATACTCAGACAGTCAACAAATGTGCGGAGCAGAATGTACGGTGATTTGTAGTTTTTATCAGTAGGTTGGTAACCCCAGGAATCGTTCATGGTCATACATAGTTCCCAGTAATTGTCCTTCGGACGTACAACAGGAACCCCCTGTTCCGGAGTCGCATAATCGCCATAACCTTGGATACGGGAGTTGATGATGACATTCGGATTGGTAGAGCGAAGTAAATCGACGATACCTTTTGAATTCCATGCTTCAGCACTCTGTTCCCAGTCACCGTCGAACCAATAAAGATCCGGTTTCCAGGTTTCGTTCAGTTCTTTCAGTTGGGCAAAATTGAATTTGCAGAATCGGCTCCAACGCTCAGGATCGTCTTTGTAACGTACTTCAGTACGGGTCTTGTTCGGATAATCGGGGTGTGACCAGTCCAACAAAGAATAGTAGAACCCTAATTTGAGTCCTTGTTTACGTACTTCTTTTACAAAAGGGGCGATTAAATCTTTTTGGGCTGGCGTTTTCTTGACAACACTTAAGTCGCCTGCTTTGGTATCCCAAAGAGCTACTCCGTCGTGATGTTTGGTTGTAATAACTGTGTATCGTGCTCCACTTTCTTTAATCAGACTTACCCATTCCTCCGGATTGTATTTAGAAGCAGTGAATCCTTCTTCCTGTTTCATATATTCATCATATGGCAGGTAGTTGTTAAAGAAGGACCAGCTTTCTGATACACCTTTAACAGAATAGATGCCCCAATGGATGAAGATGCCTAACTTAGCATCTGCAAACCATTCCATACGTTTTTCCTTCTCTTCTGACGTGGTAGCAGATTGTGTTTCCTGGCTTCCGGCTGTCAGAGGTGATAGCAGGAAAGAACTTACTAAAGCAGATACAAGTAATTTTTTTTTCATGTAAATTAGGTTTATTGGTTTATGAATTGTTTCAGGTTATATTTAATCAAATCTTGGATTCAGCAACACTGTAATTAATCATTGTTTTTCATAAGTACTGAAACAATATCGTGTTTTTGGTAACTTTCATATCCGATGATTCGCATAGCTATGTGTCGCAAGATGTGGTTCGATGGAACAAAAGTAAGCATAAAATCTGAGAAAACAGATGCTTTCGACAGAATCTTTCTTTTATGAACTTGCTCAAATCACTCTTTCCCAGTATATCATATTCAGTAGATTAGAAGGTTTATAATCGTTTTTCTTGGATATACTTGAAATGGAAAGGCATACAAGATTTTGTGTAATGATATGGAAGTATGGCTTGTTATTTGATGTCTTTGTTACAGATTGTTGAATTCGATTTTATATGAAAAGAGGATGCATCAATACGGTGCATCCCCTCGTAAATGTTTGAAATTCAAATTTCTTATTTGATGACACCTAATTCTTTTCCTACCTTGATGAAGGCTGCAATGGCTTTGTCCAAGTGTTCTTTTTCGTGACCGGCAGATAATTGTACACGGATACGTGCTTGTCCTTTCGGTACAACAGGGTAGTAGAATCCGGTTACATAAATGCCTTCTTCTTGCATTTTGGCTGCAAAGTCCTGTGATAATTTGGCATCGTATAACATGACAGCACAGATAGCCGATTGAGTCGGTTTGATATCGAAGCCGGCAGCTAACATCTTATCGCGGAAATAAGTGACATTATCCATCAGTTTTGTATGAAGGTCATTGCTTTCTTTCAGCATCTTGAACATTTCAAGACTCGCACCGACGATAGCAGGAGCTACTGAATTAGAGAACAGGTAAGGACGTGAACGTTGGCGAAGCATATCAATGATTTCTTTTTTACCGGTTGTGAAACCACCCATAGCGCCACCAAATGCTTTACCCAAAGTACCTGTAAAGATATCAATTCGTCCGTAACAGTTGTATTGTTCTGCTACACCATGTCCTGTTGGACCGACTACTCCTGCAGAGTGAGATTCGTCTACCATTACGATAGCGTCATATTTTTCTGCCAATTCGCAGATCTTATCCATTGGAGCAACGTTCCCATCCATTGAAAATACACCGTCTGTGGCGATGATACGGTGGCGTTGTGCCTGAGCTTCTTGCAGGCAACGCTCTAAATCAGCCATGTCGGCATTAGCATAACGATAGCGTTTTGCTTTGCACAGGCGTACGCCATCAATGATAGATGCATGATTCAGTGCATCAGAAATGATAGCATCTTCTTCTGTGAAAAGAGGCTCGAACAGACCACCGTTAGCATCAAAGCAAGCTGCATACAGAATAGTATCTTCTGTCTTGAAGTAATCTGAAATAGCAGCTTCAAGTTGTTTGTGTAAATCTTGGGTACCACAGATAAAGCGGACTGATGACATGCCGTATCCATGAGAATCCATAGCAGCTTTGGCTGCTTCAATTAAACGTTTGTTGTCAGAGAGGCCCAGATAATTATTGGCACAAAAGTTTAAGACATCGCTTCCAGCATTTACTTTGATGTCTGCGCGCTGTGGAGTAGTGATGATTCTTTCATTCTTGTACAAACCGGCAGCTTGGATATTTGCCAGCTCTTTTGTTAAGAATTCTTTAAATTTTCCGTACATGTTGATGTGGTTTAATAGTTTGAAGTTGTTTAATTGTTTTAATTTTGGGGTTGCAAAAAGACAAACATTTTGTTTGGTTTATGCGTGTAAATTCAATTCTTCGGATTGAACGAAACAAAGTTCTTATTTTTTTTCGAAAAAACATATGAAAAAAACAAGAAAAACATATCGGAACAATTTTTTTCTCTTACCTTTGTTCTCAAATAACTTAAAATTCTAATCAAAGATGAAGAATATATTGATAATTGGGTCAACAGGACAGATTGGTTCTGAACTGACAATGAAGCTGAGAGGTATTTATGGTGGTGCAAATGTTGTTGCCGGATACATTCCGGGAGCAGAACCTAAAGGTGAATTGTTGGAATCTGGACCTTCTGCCATTGTCGATATTACAAATGAACAACAGATTGCAGAGACAGTGTCTCGTTATAAAGTAGATACAATATACAATCTGGCAGCGTTGCTGTCAGCTGTTGCTGAAGCAAAACCTCAGTTGGCATGGAAAATCGGTATGGGTGGACTTTTCAACGTGTTGGAAGTAGCCCGTGAAATGAATTGTGCGGTATTTACTCCGAGTTCAATCGGTGTATTCGGTAATAATACCCCAAAAGACAAAACTCCTCAAGATACTATCCGTAATCCAAGAACCATGTATGGTGTTACAAAAGTTTCCGGTGAGTTGTTGAGTGATTATTATCATATCCGTTTTGGCGTTGATACCCGTTCTGTACGTTTCCCTGGTTTGATTTCATATGTAACACCTCCGGGTGGTGGAACAACCGATTATGCTGTTGACATTTATTATTCTGCTGTTAAGGGTGAAACCTTCAAATGTCCGATTGCTGCAGGTACATTTATGGATATGATGTATATGCCTGATGGCTTGCGTGCTGCTATCGAAATTATGGAAGCCGATCCATCCAAGTTTGTACACCGAAACTCATTCAATATCGCTTCTATGAGTTTTGACCCGGAAATCATATATAACAGTATTAAGAAATATATTCCGGACTTCAAGATGGAATATGAAGTAGATCCTTTGCGCCAGACTATTGCTGAATCATGGCCCAATTCATTGGATGATACTTGCGCACGTGAAGAATGGGGTTGGAAGCCGGAATACGATTTGGATTCTATGACCCGTGATATGTTGGCTAAATTAAAAGAACGTCTGGTAGACGCAAAGAAATAATTATTGTATTTGCAAAAAGAAATTTTGATTGGGGAATCGAGCTGATTGGGATGCAGCTTGATTCCCTGTTTTTTTGAATAACGCTGATATGACGGAAGACGGGGATAGAATTTGTTCTTAGACGATGAAGTAGAATATTTATATGATTGCTTTGAACAAAATGATGCTTTGCATGGGATTATTTAGGCATATGGAAATGAATCTTATAAAAAATGGCCGATAAAGATTTGTTGAAACAATAAAGTTTGTACATTTGTCGAAATTTAAATACAACTGACAAATGAGTAAGATGATTATTACTGTAGTTGGTAAGGATACAATAGGTATCATTGCCAAAGTGTGTACTTATCTGGCTGATAACAACATGAACATTCTGGATATCACTCAGACCATTGTACAAGGTTATTTTAATATGATGATGATAGTTGATGTGACTCAGATTGAAAAAAGTTTTGAAACAGTTGGAAGCGAACTGACCGCTTTGGGACAGGGTATGGGTGTTCAGGTAAAGTGTCAGCGGGAAGAAATTTTCGATATGATGCATCGCATCTAAAATTTAGTTCTCCATTTTAAATCTTTTTCAGTTATGATTAATATCGCAGAGGTTATTGAAACCAATAAGATGATTGAACAGGAGAACCTGGATGTGCGTACCATTACAATGGGTATCAATTTATTGGATTGTGCAGACAGTAACCTGGAAGTATTATGTCAGAATATTTATGATAAGATTACACGTCTGGCATGTAATCTGGTGAAGACTGGTGAGGATATCTCCAAAGAATATGGTATTCCTATTGTCAATAAGCGTATCTCTATTACTCCGGTTGCATTGGTAGGAGGCACTGCCTGCAAGACTCCGGACGATTATGTCAGAATAGCACAGACATTGGATAAGGCTGCTAAAGAATTGGGAGTGAATTTTATAGGTGGCTATTCGGCTATTGTTTCAAAAGGTATGTCACGTAGTGATGAGCTGCTGATTCGTTCTATTCCAAAAGCGATGGCTTGTACCGAACGGCTTTGTAGTTCCATCAATGTAGGTTCTACCAAGACCGGTATCAACATGGATGCAGTACGTCTGATGGGGGAAGTTATCAAGGAAACGGCCGAAATGACCAAGGAAGCCGATTCTTTGGGATGTGCCAAATTGGTGGTTTTGTGTAATGCTCCTGATGATAATCCGTTTATGGCTGGTGCTTTCCACGGAGTATCAGAAGCCGATGCCATTATTAATGTGGGAGTAAGTGGTCCGGGAGTCGTGAAATATGCTTTGGAAAGCATCCGTGGCGCAAGTTTCGAAGTATTGTGTGAGACCATCAAACGTACTGCTTTCAAGATTACCCGTGTAGGTCAGCTGGTGGCACAAGAGGCCTCCCGTCGTCTGGGTGTACCGTTCGGCATCATCGATTTGTCGTTGGCTCCTACTCCGGCTGTTGGTGACAGTGTGGCTGATGTCTTGCGGGAAATTGGTCTGGAACATCCGGGAGCTCCGGGGACTACTGCTGCATTGGCATTGCTGAATGATCAGGTGAAGAAGGGGGGAGTCATGGCTTCTTCTTATGTAGGTGGATTGAGTGGTGCCTTTATTCCAGTGAGCGAAGATCAGGGTATGATTGATGCTGTTGAGGCTGGTGCATTGTCTATCGAGAAGTTGGAAGCGATGACTTGTGTCTGCTCGGTAGGACTGGATATGATTGCTATTCCAGGGGATACTTCGGCCGCTACTATTTCGGGTATTATAGCCGATGAAGCGGCTATTGGTATGGTTAACCAGAAAACGACAGCTGTACGTGTCATTCCGGTTATCGGGAAAGGAATAGGCGAAAGTGTCGAATTTGGTGGTTTGTTGGGTCATGCCCCGATTATGCCGGTGAACAGCTTCAACTGTGAAGCCTTTGTGAACCGTACAGGACGTATTCCGGCTCCGATTCACAGCTTCAAAAACTGATATGGATGAAAGGCTGGTCGACAGTCTTTCAGATAAAGCGGGTCATAAGAATAGGAAAGCAGTTTTTGCTACTGCCTTATCTTTATGACCCGCTGTTTTTCTGATACCATGTTTTTATCGTATCTTTGTCACCGCAATTGTAGAGAAACATGATGACAACTTATCTGGATGAACTGAATGAGAGTCAGCGTGCTGCGGTATTATATAACGAAGGACCTTCACTGGTGATTGCCGGAGCCGGTTCGGGAAAGACCCGTGTGTTGACTTACAAGATAGCCTATCTGCTGGATAACGGATTGGAGCCGTGGTCCATCTTGGCACTGACCTTTACGAATAAGGCTGCCCGGGAAATGAAGGAACGTATTGCCCGGCAGGTGGGTATGGAGCGTGCCCGATACTTGTGGATGGGGACTTTCCATTCTATCTTTTCACGTATTTTGCGTACAGAAGCCGAGACTCTAGGATTTACTCCCAATTTTACCATTTATGATGCTTCCGATTCCAAGAATTTGTTAAAAGGAATCATTAAGGAGATGAACCTGGACGATAAGGTTTACAAACCGGGGATGATACAGAGCCGTATCAGCAATGCCAAGAATCAGCTGGTACTGCCGCAGGCGTATGCGGCCAACGGTGAATTTTTCCTGGCTGACCAGGCCGCCAAGATTCCGTTGATGCGTGATATCTATCTGCGTTATTGGGAGCGTTGCAAACAGAGTGATGCTATGGATTTTGATGATTTGCTGGTCTATACATATTTGTTGTTCCAGCAACATCCCGAAATCTGTGATAAATATGCCGGACGTTTCAAGTATATTCTAGTAGATGAGTATCAGGATACTAATTATGCACAGCATGCCATTGTACAGCAACTGACGAGGATAAACCGTCGCGTGTGTGTGGTAGGTGATGATGCGCAGAGTATCTATTCGTTCCGTGGAGCAAAGATTGATAATATCTTGAAATTTACCCAGCTTTACAAGGATGCCCGTCTGTTCAAACTGGAACAGAATTACCGTTCTACACAGACAATTGTCAATGCGGCAAACAGCCTGATAGAAAAGAACAGTGAACAAATCCGGAAAGAAGTCTATTCAGAAAAAGAGAAGGGAGACCCCATCGAGGTATTCAGTGCCTACAGTGATGTAGAGGAAGGAGAGATTGTTGCCAATCAGATTGTTCGGCTACATACTCGCGACGGTTATCCGTATAACGAATGTGCCGTGTTGTATCGCACCAATGCCCAAAGCCGTATCTTTGAGGAGGCTTTGCGTAAGCGGAACTTGCCTTACCGGATTTTCGGAGGACTTTCGTTCTATCAGCGAAAAGAAATCAAGGATGTGGTGGCTTACTTCCGTCTGGCGGTTAATCCGAACGATGAAGAGGCTTTCAAACGTGTTCTTAACTATCCGGCAAGGGGGATCGGAGATGCGACTTTGAATAAATTGTTGGCCGTGGCTACTGCTGCCAAAGTAAGTTTATGGAAAGTCTTGAATGACCCTTTGGCTTATGGCTTGTCTATCAACAAGGGGACACATACCAAACTGCAGGGATTCCGGGAATTGATAGCTGGTTTTGTAGAAGCTGTCCCTTTGAAGGATGCATATGAACTGGGAGGTGAAATCTTGCGTAAATCGGGTATTGTGAACGACTTGTATCAGGACCGTTCACCGGAGAACCTGAGTCGTCAGGAGAACATTGAAGAATTGATAAACGGTATTCATGATTTCTGTATGACCCGTCAGGAAGAAGGAAATACACATGTTTTGCTTACTGATTATTTATCGGAGATTTCGTTGCTTACTGACCAGGACAGTGATAAGGAAGCTGATGTACCTAAAGTAACACTAATGACCATCCATTCCGCCAAAGGACTGGAATTCAAGAATGTGTTTGTAGTAGGTTTGGAAGAAAATCTCTTCCCGAGCGCGATGTCTTTTAATTCTTATAAGGAACTGGAAGAAGAACGTCGTCTGTTTTACGTGGCTATCACCCGTGCCGAGGATCATTGTTACCTCTCATTTGCCAAAAGTCGTTTCAAATATGGAAAGATGGAATTCAGTAATCCGAGCCGGTTCCTGAAAGATATTGATGCACGTTATTTGAATATTCCGCAGGAAGAGCAGATTTCCCGTCGTGTGGAAGAAGGTGTCGGTCGATTCCGTCGTGAAGTAGGTAATGGTTTTTCCTCTGCTACCACAGTGAAGCGTGCGTACGAACGTACGGAGAAAAATGATAATTTGGGAGCGGATATGTTTGATGGGGGAGAGATACCTCAGGAACCCCGTCCGTTTGTCAAACCGGCTCCTCCCCGTAAACTGCGTCCCATACCTTCTTCGGTTTCTTCTACTACCGGGACTGTTGCGCCGGTTACTTCAAATGGAGTTTCTGTTGGGCAGACTATTGAACATGAGCGTTTCGGTATCGGTGAAGTCATGAAGCTGGAAGGTACGGGAGATAACTGCAAGGCGACTGTTCGTTTCCGGAATGCCGGAGAAAAGCATCTGTTGCTGAAGTTCGCCCGATTTAAAGTGATTGGATAAAAATGTAACTTTAAGATAAACATGTTGGATTTAACGAAAGTGCCTTCTCCTTGTTACGTAATGGAGGAGGAATTGCTCAGAAAAAACCTGAGTCTCATCAAGCGAGTGGCCGACAGTGCCGGTGTGGAAATCATTCTGGCTTTCAAAGCCTTTGCCATGTGGAAGTCATTTCCGATTTTCCGGGAATATATTCAGTATACTACAGCCAGTTCAGAGTACGAGGCGCGGTTGGCGTATGAAGAGTTCGGAAGTCGGGCACATACTTATTCGCCTGCTTATACAGAACAGAATTTTCCTGCCTTCCTGAAATACAGCAGCCACATCACTTTTAATTCTCTTTCTCAGTTCGGTCGTTTCTATCCGATGGTGAAAGCTTCCGGTGAAGCTGTATCGTGTGGTCTTCGGGTGAATCCGGAATACTCGGAAGTGGAAGTAGAATTGTATAATCCTTGTGCGCCGGGTACACGTTTCGGTGTAACTGCCGATTTACTTCCCGATACGTTGCCCGAAGGTATCGAAGGTTTCCATTGCCATTGTCATTGTGAGTCCAGCTCCTACGAACTGGAACGTACGCTGGTACATATCGAGGAAAAGTTCTCTCGTTGGTTTCCACAGTTGAAATGGTTGAATTTGGGAGGTGGACATCTGATGACCCGTAAGGATTACGATGTGGAACATCTTATCGGTTTGTTGAAGGGGTTGAAAGCACGTTATCCTCATCTGCAGATTATTCTGGAGCCGGGGTCAGCTTTCACCTGGCAGACAGGACCGCTGGTGGCTTCGGTGGTAGACGTGGTGGAGAGCCGGGGAATCCGTACTGCTATTCTTGATGTGAGTTTCACCTGTCACATGCCAGACTGTCTGGAGATGCCTTACCAGCCGAAAGTACGGTATGCCGAATCGTTGCCGGCCGATGCTGTGAAGACAGCTGCTCCCGAAGAACATGTCTACCGGTTGGGTGGTAACAGCTGTCTGAGCGGTGATTATATGGGAAGCTGGAAATTCGACCACGAACTGCAGGTAGGCGAACGGATTATCTTCGAGGATATGATTCATTACACGATGGTCAAGACGAACATGTTCAACGGAATCCATCATCCGTCCATTGCGTTGTTGCATACCGATGGACGTCTGGAGATATACAAAGATTTCCGTTACGAAGATTACCGCGACCGGATGTGCTGATATTTGAAGAATATTGTATAAAAAATAAGACGAAGATATGAAAGGAAAACTGATATTTATCACCGGAGCCACCAGTGGAATCGGTGAAGGATGTGCCCGCAAGTTTGCGGCCATGGGGAGCAACTTGATATTGAACGGGCGGAATACGGCAAAGCTGGAAGCCTTGAAACAGGAGCTTACGGCCCAAGGTGTGGAAGTCCTTACGTTACCTTTCGATGTACGCGACCGTAAAGCGATGCGTCAGGCTGTTGATTCGTTGGAAGGAAAATGGCGGAATATCGATGTCCTGATTAATAATGCCGGACTGGTAATCGGTATGGATAAGGAGCACGAAGGTTCGTTGGATGAATGGGACATTGTGATTGATACGAACATCAAGGCCCTGCTGGCTATGACGCGAATGATTGTGCCGGGCATGGTAGAACGTGGTTGCGGACATATCATCAACATTGGCTCTATTGCAGGCGATGCCGCTTATTCGGGAGGCAGTGTATATTGTGCTACCAAGGCGGCCGTGAAGGCATTGTCCGACGGTCTGCGTATCGACCTGGTGGACACTCCGCTACGTGTGACGAATATTAAGCCAGGTATGGTAGAGACAAATTTCTCCGTTATCCGTTTCCGTGGCGACAAGGATAAGGCTAATGCCGTGTACGAAGGACTCAAACCGCTTACGGGCGATGACATTGCCGATGTAGTGTACTATGCGGCTTCGGCTCCGGCACACATCCAGATAGCCGAGGTGTTGGTAATGCCTACCTATCAGGCTACAGGTACGGTTTGTTACCGGCAAAAAAATGTCTAGACGTTTTATATAAAACGAACGCCCGTCTTCACTCGAACAAACGTTTGTTTGGAGGAAGACGGGCGTTCGTTTTTTTGTCTGTCTTGATGGTATCATAAGGAGTTCTGTTATACCATGTCTTCGCCCGTATGGATGACCGGAACCCGTACTGTTTTGTGGAACGGAATGAAGCGGGATACGATGGCAATGACCAAGGTAATGATAAAAAGCCAGCCCAGAATATGTTTCAGAGCCAATAGGGTACCTTGTTGTTGCAAAATTGTATACAGAGTATTGGTAGCCAGTTGAGTAGCCTCATCAATACCGTGTCCTTGTGCCAGACTGCTGCTCAGGGTAGACTGCCAGCGGCTTGCTGCCAGCGGGTCGGTGGCACTAAGGGTTTCAGAGAGTTCTACCATGTACTTCTGTTGCAGCCGATAAAGTGTATTGCTGTAGAAGGCTGAGGCAATGACCGGTGTCAATACCGAGCGGAAGGTAATGAGGAAAAAAGCGTTCGAGAGCAGATATTTCGGAGGTAGGTCTTCGACAGCAAAAAGCGCAAAAGCAATGATGAGTGTCAGCATGCCCAGACCACGCAGGAACATGGGCAGGTAGAGCATTTCGTAGGTACTGTCGGGCGAAATTCCGAAATAAAGGATGCCGAAGAACAGGGCAAAACAGGCCATGCCTCCGGCTATGAGGAACCGGAAGCGCCATCGTTGCCACCTGAACCACCAGAAACAGATAAAGGCGCCTGTTGCATAGCCCGGAAGCAGCCAGATGTATAAGGTATAACTGTGTGTGTTATCTACCCGCAGAATAGTAGTCAGGTAGCTGGTCATCAGGCTGGTAGATGAACTGAAGAACATCACGAGCATCATGTAGAAATATCCGACAATGGCCTTCCATTGGAACAATGGTTTCAGACTTACATAAGGATGAGGAGAGTGAAACTGTTCCCACAAGAAGAGGGCTACGAGCAGTGGAGCTATAACAATGTAGATACAGATGCGTGTAGATGCCATCCAGTCGAGTGTTTTTCCGTAAGTAATGACATAGATGAGCATTAAAACACCTGTAGCGATAATCAGCATCTCACGGGGATGGAGTTCACCCCAAGGAATTGCTTTGGACGGTCGGTCGTGGCGGAAAAACAGGATAACTGCCAGGATGGCTATCAGCAGAAGCAGCATCATGAAGTAATACATGTATTTCCAGTCGTAATGGTAAGCCAGCAGGGCAGTGATGACCATCGAAAGTTGACCCCCGCCGAATACCAGCGGATAGAAATAGGCGTAGAATTCACTTTGGACATCTTTCGGACTGAAGATAAACTTGATGCGGCGGATAATCCAGAGCATAAGGAAACCTTTCAGAAAACCGATGATGAAACTGGCGGCAATGAGCAGATCAATATTAGCTTGCCGTGCGCAGAACCAGCTGAGGAAGAACTGAAGTGTGAGATTGATCAGCAGCAGTGATTTGCTGGAGAATGCGTTCAGTATCTTGGGCACGATAGGATAAGATACAGCCATGCCTGCCGAGGCGGCATAGTAGCCGATGGTGATATCTTCGGTATAGACTCCCAAAGTACTTGAAACCTCTACCATACTTCCTGTATAAGTTCCGTTCAGCATGGCGATAGGAAGCATGATGAGGAAAACTGTAGCGATGGCCAGCAGGTCGGGTACCCAGGACCGGGCAGGAATATCTAGTTCTCGGGCTGTCTTCATTTTTTTCTCAAGGCTTCGGTTATAACCATCATGCCGGCACGTAACTGGTTCATGGTTTCATCGTCTACATTATCCAGATCGATACGTACCGGAATGCGTTGTTGCACTTTTACGAAGTTTCCCGCTGAGTTGTCTGTCGGTACGAGTGAATATTTCGATCCGGTAGCTTCGGAAATAGCAGTCACGTGTCCGTGAAGTACTTTCCCTGGCAGTCCGTCTACTTTGATGCGTACGGGCTGACCAATGTATATATTAGCTATCTGTGTTTCCCGGTAGTTGGCGGTTATCCATTTCCCGGACTGGCGGACAATGTAGGAAAGAGTTTGTCCGGCGCTTACATATTGTCCCGGTTCCAGTGTCCGGCGTCCCATATAGCCGCTGTAAGGTGCAGTTACTACGGTGTACGACAGGTTCAGATTTGCCAGGTCGAGAGCAGCCTCGGCACGCAAGATACCAGCTTCTACATTCACTTGTTTCTTGTTCGTTTCGTCGTATTGTGAACGGGCCGCGTCTTTTTGTTTCAGAAGTGCATCGTAACGGGCACGTGCGGCTTCGTAATTGGCTTTAGCTTGGTCGTATTGCTGTTCAGGAACAGATTCCTGTTTCAGCAGCCGTTCGTAACGTCGGAAATCCTGTTCGGCCTGCCACAGTTTAGCCTGTGCTTCGGCCAGGTTGGCATCCTGTTCGGCAATGCGGGTATGTGAAGTGCGTATACCCGAAGCCAACACGTCACGCGAACCTTGAGCATCGAGCAGAGCGGCATGGGCTTCTTTCTGCCGGATGAGGTATTCGCGGTTGTCGAGTATCACAAGTGTATCGCCTGCATTCACGTATTGGTGTTCGCGGAATCGGATTTCCTGAATGTAGCCGGCTACACGTATATTCACCGGGGCGATGTATTGGTCTACAAAGGCATCGTTCGTGATTTCGTAGCTGATGTATCGCCAGAAATAATGGGCGGTCCAGGCCAGCCCCGAACCTGCAATGAGGATACAGACGATATTAAGGATAATGTTTCGACGTTTCCGTCGTTTCAGTCGGTTGTATTTCAGTTGATGTACAGACATAACAGTATGTGTAGTTTAATGTTTGTTTCTTTATAAAGCTCCGATAGCCCGCTGTAATTCATAATAGGTGTAAATTACCTGGGTACGGGCTGTTGTCAGTTGTAGTTCGGCATTGAGCCGCAAGTTGTCGGCATCGAGTAAATCGGTCAGGATAGCCAGCTGGTTCATATATCGGTTCTGCATGATACGGTAGTTTTCTTCTGCCTGGCGTACGGATAGCCTCAGCGCTTCTACACGGTCGGTCGCTTCGCGGTGTTTCAGCAAGGCTGCCTGTACGTTCATGCGGATGTGTTGTTGTTTCTGTTCTTCAGCATTACGCATCAATTGTACATTCTGTTGGGCTTCCTTCATCTTGTGTCGGTTCCGGTAGAGCGAAGAAATAGGATAAGAGAAGGAGAGTCCGATGTCCCAGCTGTTGTTGTACATATCCGCCAGTGTACGTGATACAGGTCGTGCCAGAGTGTTTGATGCTGTGAGTGACAGGCGGGGCAATTGTTCGGCACGTGTCAGACGGATGTTGTTTTCTGCCAGTTCTGTCTGCTTGCGGAGCAGAAGCATGGAAGGGTCCGACAGGACAGCACGGTTAACATAATCCTCATATTCTGTGGTGGGACACTCCTGGCTCAGTAAAGTTGTGTCTGGAATGAGTAGCAGGTGTTCATCCAGTCCGATCAGTAGGTTCAGCTGTTGTGATACGATGCGGATATTGTTCTCCGTTTCGTTTTTCGACAGACGGTCATTGGTCAGTTGCATCTCGCTGCGTAACACATCGTTGTTTGTGATAATGCCTTCGGCTTTCATTTGCCGAATATCTTTTAGTCGTCGCTCTGATTCATTGATTTTTCTGTTCAGAACGAGGTATTGTTTGTAAAGGCTGAACAGGTTAAGGTATTGCTCCAGTAACACCAGCTTAATGTCTGCCTGGTCGGTCGTTGTCTGTAGACGGGCTATTTCTTCTTCCAAATCAGCCTGACGGATGCTGTATCTGATTTTTCCTCCTTGATAAATCGGTTGGGTGAAATCGATGGTATAGTTTTGTTGCCAGTCAGGAGAATCGGGATAGGTAGGGTTACTCATACCGTTCTGCCAGATGACAGGTTGTCCTAAGAATCCGCCTTTGAGTCCGATATTTAACTCAGGCAATCGGGTAGTACGAGCTGTTTTTGTCCGTTCATGAGCTATTTTTTCTTTCAGTCGGTCGGCTGTCAGTTGCAGGTGTTGTTCTGTTCCCCGTTCAAACAACTGCTGCAGGCTGAGATGCAAAGTGTCTTGTTGGGCATGTAACGTGGTATATAGGAAAAAACACCAGCAGGTAATCATTAATCGTTTAATAACTTTCGATGGCATGTTGTAATTCTTTTAGTAGTTCCTCGGTCTGTTTCAGTTTGTCAGTTCCTAGTATTTCTTCCAAGCGTTCATAATAAGCGGTTAGGGTAGGAGCTATCCATTGGTGAAACGCTTCACCTTCATCGGTCAGGTAGACTAGTTTGTTTCGTCGGTCTTTCGGGTCTTCGCGTCTGCATACATATCCTTTGCGTTCCAAGTTTGACATCAGACTTGTCAGGCAGGCTTTGTCTTTGGCCGTGCGTTCTGCTAGTGTTTGTTGACTGATACCTTGTTCATTCCATAGGCAACTCATTACTTGAAGCATCTCGAAGGTGATTCCGGCATTGGAGTTTTTTAATAGTTTCTGCATGGCTTGTCTTGAAGCCATACGGGTACGTATCAGTTGCAGGATGCAGTCTCTAGGCGTAACACTTTTTCGTTCTTCAGTCATAATAGTTATTGTGGGTGTTATTCTTTTGAGTGTGCAAAGGTAAGGCTTTCTTTTGAGATAGTCAAATGTTTGACTATTTGTTGAAGATTGGAAATGGGTAGAAAAATAAAATGCATGAAAAATGTAATATTATGATTGAATATGATAATGATTTTCTATCTTTACCATTCATCTATAAAACATTTAATTAATAGACAAAAACATATGACCTATCAGTTTAAAATTCAGATTAAGGGTATTACCAAGCCGCCCGTATGGCGTCGTGTATTGGTTCCGGATACCTATACTTTCTTGCAGTTTCATCAAGTTATTCAGCATGCTTTTTATTGGGACGATTATCATCTGTTCGAATTTGTAGATAAGATGTACGATATGAATGTCAGAATTTCGGAACCGAATGAAGAGGATGATTTTTATCCGGTAAAAACTCAGGATGCGGCTAAAGTGAAGTTGAAGACTTATTTTGGTAACGATACATCGAAGAAACTATTATATCAATATGATTTTGGAGACAGTTGGTATCATACCATTACGTTGGAAGCTGTGTTGGATGAAAAGATTCTGAAGCCAAAATGCCTGGCAGGAAAAGGAGCATGTCCACCCGAAGATTGTGGTGGCGTATATGGTTATGAGCGGATAAAAGAAGTATTCAGAGAAGAACCGGACGGCGAAGAAGCCATGGAATATCGGGAATGGTTGGAGCTGGACGAGGATGAGAATTGGGATCCCAATTTATTTAATCTGGATGTAGTGAATGATGATTTGGCGTTGCTCTAAACGATTGTTTTGAGAATGACAGAATGAGGATATTTAAATCATTGCTGGCATGGTGTTGTTTCATACCCGCCGCTATATGGTACTGAAATTGTATTTATAGAAACGATTAGGGTGAAGAAATGGTGGTTGATTCTATTGGTGAAACTGTTTCTGAGGAAATATCAAAAGCGTTATGTAGCAAATTTGAAACGGAAGTGCTAATGCAGTGAGATATTTGGATATAAAAACGAGATGTATGAACCATGACATACATCCCGTTTTTGGGTTAATTACTGATTAAACAGTGGCTGAAGAATTACAACATTGCTTTGATAGAAGAAATCCTTCAAGTTGTTTTATGCTGATTCGTGGTATATGTATCTATACCGAGCATTGGCCCGACAAGTTCCCACAATCCCATATAGCGTAACATGAATTCAATGCCTCCCAAGACATGTCCTGGCATGGATAAGTCTGTCAGTGTAGATGAACTCCAAAGGTTATGAGCATTTACAGCATTGTCATAGGGTACGAAATCATCCTGCGGAGAATGGTACAAGTATACAGGTACCTGTGGCTGGATGGATGAGTTGATTAATGAATTCTTTCGTAATGCTTCAATGACAGCAATGACATCGGCATTTCCATTGAATGTAGGTGCGGCAAAGAAATCGGGATGTATCACTTGGGTGATGTCGGTACCCAATGCTTCGTGCCATTCGAAAAGCGGTCGGGTAGAGAACATTTCATTCAGACCTTGCTCAATGACTTCCGGGGCATACAGGTTTTCATCGCTGACTTCCAGTTGTTCTCCGTACACCATGCCGCGAATCAGATACGGGGCATATCCGGTGCGTGCGTAAGGTAAGGGATTGTCTTTGTAAGCTAAAAAGGTTTGTAAAATACTTTCCAGGTTGTAAGGACCTCCACCGGCATATACAGCCCGGACACTCTCGGTCAATTCTCTTCTTTCCAATTCGAATAAGGTAGCCATGGAAGCTTGTCCTCCTTGGGAATATCCCATCAGTTCAATCGCATCGTCTGTCTCTGTCAGCGATTTCTTTTGCAGGTATTCCCGTGCAGCTTCAATCATGTCCGCACAAGTGGTACCGGTCAGTTGATTATGCAGATATGGATGCTGGCGGTCAGGAGTTTGGCTGGAACCATATCCCAGATAATCCGCCATGACAATGACGTGCCCGCAGATGACGGGTAGCATTTCGTAATAGAAAAGCTGTTTCGAAGGAGCTTCTTCCATATCGAGGGTTCCGTGTTGGATACTTACCAGGTGGTCGTAGGAAGTTGTTCCTTGAGGCATGGCTATGACTCCCGATGCGGTGATTGTCTCTCCGTTCACTCCGGTTGTGTTGTATTCGATGGCTGCGACATCCACATCACGCATCAGCATAGTGACAAACTCAACAGGTAAAGTGATACCTTGGCCGGCTACAAAGTTGACCACCATCTCAGCCAGGTCTTCTTTTGTGAGGCTGGTTTCTGTAATTACATTGGTCAGTCGTCCGGTTCCTGTGGAAGATTCTTTCCAAGGAGTTTCCTCATTGCTACAGGCTACAAAAAAGAGTAGTAACAATAGAGTTAACAGTTTGCTGGTTAGATGTTTGTTCATATTTCAATGTGTTTTTCAGTAGTTTAAATTGCTGTAAAATTAATCATTTGTGCGAAAAACAGAAAAACTTTGCTATCTTTATCCCGATAGGTACGATTTTGTATGTATAGTGTTGATCTTTTATTCAAAATCTAATCACATTGTATGAAAAAGAACGAACAGAATGATACGTTAAGGAATATGTTGTTTTTCCGTTCCGCTACCACAGCCGATATTTCCGAATTGAAAGAACTTTTCCGCAGTACAGTGCTGACGGTAAATGCCCGCGACTATACTGCTGAAGAAGTTGCCGACTGGGTTTCGTGTGGTAATTTACCGGGGCATTGGGAAGAACTGCTCGCAACTTTGCACTTCATCACAGCCTGCGATGCCGAAGGTCGTATCGTTGGTTTTACTTCCATCCGTAATGACGGTTATCTGCACTCTATGTTCATTCATAAGGACCATCAGGGAGAGGGTATCGCCACCGCCCTGTTGCAACGGATTGAAGCATACGCCATGGAGCACGATATCCAAAACATTACTTCGGAAGTAAGTATCACGGCCCGTCCTTTCTTTGAAAGTCGGGGGTATGTTGTGGAACAGGAACAACGTGCGCAAGCTAACCGTTTGAAACTAACCAATTATAGAATGAGAAAGCAAATTGGAATATGAAAATAAGAAAACTGAAACAGGCAGAACAGAAGCTGGCTATTGCATTGGCATTGGATGTGTTTATAGCCTGTGGAAAAGCCGATTATGATGAGGAAGGACTAGGTGTATTCATGAGTTTTATCGGCGATGAAAGCCGCATCCTGGAATTGACTTTTTGGGGAGCATTCGATGAGGCCGGAACATTGGTAGGGATGTTGGCCATACGGGAGAAAGACCATCATCTCTCGATGTTTTTTATCCATCTGAACTATCACCGGAAAGGTATCGGACGTGCCTTGTTTGATTTTGCCATGCAGGAACATCCTTATTGGAATGTTACGGTGAACTCTTCTACATACGCTGTGCCTTTCTATCAAAGTTTGGGGTTTTCGCCTTTGGATGCTCCACGCAATTATCACGGATTAGTCAGCGTCCCGATGAAGAAATGTTCTTTCCGGCTTCGTACTTGGCAGGAATCGGACGTTTCCTCGTTAGCTCAATATCTGAACAACAGGAAGATTTGGGATAACTGTCGAGACCGTCTTCCGTACCCTTATACAGAAGAAGATGCACAATCCTTTATCGAATATGCCATGAGTCAACAGGAATCTTGTGAATATTGTATCGAGATAAACGGTGAAGCAGTCGGTAATATCGGTTTTATGCGGGGAACAGATGTGGAACGCTACAATGCCGAAACAGGTTATTGGCTGGCAGAGCCCTTCTGGAACCAAGGTATTGCCAGTGAAGCCCTCCGAGAAGCCTTACGACGTTATTGGACAGCAACAGATGTCGTCCGTGTATTTGCCAATGTGTATGAAAGCAATATCGCTTCCATGCGGGTACTCGAAAAAGTAGGGTTCCGTAAGGCAGGTATTCTTCGTAAGGCTTGTTTCAAGAACAGTCGCTTCGTGGATGTCCACAGCTTTGAACTGTTGAAAGAAGACTTTATGAAGTCATAGACGGAAGTTTAAAATAAAACCTGTATTTTTGCGTTTAAAGCAAGGCGTGAATGCTTTTAAAAACAATAAAGTGATTGCTTTATGATTTTAAGCTTTATAATGGTATTGTCGTTTGGTTTCTGAAGAAGAAAATGAAACAGGCTGACAATCGGATTTGATACCTGCAAGAGTTTATTATGAGTATACAATTCATTACTAATGATAAAAAGCATTATCTACCTCTTCTTCTCCTTGCCGATGAACAGGAATCGATGATTGACCGTTACTTGGAGCGAGGTGATTTGTTTGTTATGTTTGATGGACAGAATCCTATTGCTGTAGCGGTTGTGACGGCTGAAGGGAATGGGGTATATGAGTTGAAAAATCTGGCTGTGACACCCGTTTACCAACGAAAAGGTTACGGACGGCAAATGATAGAGTTCCTTTGCCGACATTATTCCGGTGCGTGCCATACAATGCTTGTCGGTACCGGAGAAAGTAGGCAGACAGTTTCTTTTTACGAAAATTGCGGCTTCACTTACTCACATACGGTGCTTGATTTCTTCACCCGTAATTACGACCATCCGATTATAGAGGATGGAAGAGTATTGAAAGACATGATTTATTTTCAGCGAAAGCTGGTGCGCCTTTGTAGCCATTCTTTCTCTGAGCGAACTGATGATCTGGTCAATGTTTTAGTCGGATTATGGGACAAATCAGTCCGAGCCAGCCATCATTTCCTGGCGGAAGTAGATATCCGGCATCTGACTCCGTTTGTCGGTGAAGCTATTCGGGGTGTTGAAACGCTGTTGGTGATGTATCAGGGTAACCGGCCTCTTGCTTTTATGGGAGTTGAGAACCGGAAGATAGAAATGCTGTTTGTTGCGCCCGGTTGTTTTGGAAACGGATTCGGGAAGCAGCTTGTCCGGATAGCGATAGAGCAGTATGGTGTCTGTTATGTAGATGTAAACGAACAGAATCCGCAGGCGGAAGGCTTTTATCGTCACTTAGGTTTTCGTACCTTTGAGCGGACAGAAACGGACGGGCAGGGTAATCCGTTTCCGATATTGAAAATGAAACTTGAAAACTGATGTCAGATGGACAACGAAAAAGTATATCAGATACCTTTTGCGAAAGTTTATCCGTTGCTGGTGAACAAAGCAGTGCGGAAAGGTCGTACACAGGCCGAAGTGGATGAAATCATCACTTGGCTGACCGGTTATGAAGCCGTTCAATTGCAGGAGTTTCTGGAACAGCCGCTTACGTACGGCGATTTCTTCCGGAATGCTCCTTGTCCGAATCCGGACCGGATGAAAATCAAAGGCTCTGTCTGCGGAGTGAAAGTAGAAGAGATTCAAGAGCCTTTGATGCGAGAAATCCGCTATTTGGATAAGCTGGTAGACGAACTAGCCAAAGGAAAGCCGATGGACAAGATATTGAGAAAATAGGAGTCTTTACATTACCAATAAAACTGTAGTGTACTAAATAAGTTGACACAAATTATTTAGTAATATGCGCGAATATC